>ENA-ORBV01001743-ORBV01001743.1-microbial-mat-metagenome-genome-assembly--contig:-NODE-1743-length-47699-cov-11.536874_pt1 | contig 47699 bp, 42 predicted proteins | sample MGYA00237777_ERZ505514 | MGnify/ENA primary metagenome ERZ505514 (study PRJEB26160, sample SAMN06269048) | microbial mat metagenome | isolation source: Oligotrophic lake microbial mat | place... | reverse complement strand
ACTATATGCAAAACTAGTGACATGAAGGTGACGCCCCGGGACTTCTGGAAGTCAGAAATCGAGGTGGCCTGGAGGCGGAAGGGCATTGTTTGGCTGCGGGGCGTGCGCCGCGTGGGCAAGACCAGTCTGGCTCAATCACTGGACCGCATCCGGTACTTCGATTGTGAGCTTCCAGGAGTCAGGCGGCGCATCGAGAACCCCGAGAGCTTTCTTCGCCACAATCGGGGGTCGCGGATTGTGCTCGATGAGATCCACCGCCTTCCAAACCCATCCGAAATCCTGAAGATCGCCGCCGATCATTTTCCGGACACTCGCGTGCTCGCCACCGGATCTTCGACCCTCGGCGCTTCGGCCCGATTCAAAGACACTCTGGCCGGCCACAAGACCGACCTGTTCCTCCCTCCCATGATCTTCCGGGATCTGGCCTCGTTCGGTCGCCCCGACCTCGACCATCGCATGTTGCGTGGCGGCCTTCCGCCGTTCTTCCTCGAGGCCAGCTTGCCCGAAAGAGATTTTCAGGAGTGGATGGACGCCTACTGGGCGAAGGACATCATGGAGCTTTTCCGGCTGGAGAAGCGGGCGGCCTTCCAGCAACTCTTCGAGTTGATGCTCATCCAGAGCGGTGGAATCTTTGACGCCTCGAGGTTAGCGCGCGACTGTGGCGTCAGCCGTACGACCATCGCGAACTACCTGGCGGTCCTGGAGGCCACGTCGGTTGCCCATGTCGTCCGTCCGTATTCCTCGGGAGGGTCCGCGGAGATCGTCACCGCCCCGCGCGTCTTCGGGTTCGACACCGGATTTGTTTCATACCATCGGGGATGGAGCCACTTGCGACCCGACGATGCCGGCCACCTCCTCGAGCATCTGTTTCTCAACGAAGTTCACGCTCACGGCTCTCCGTTCGCCGTTCACTATTGGCGAGACAAGGCGCATCACGAGATCGACTTCGTTCTTCTCCGACGCGGCAAGCACCCCATCGCGGTCGAGTGCAAGCGCTCAGAGAAAGCCTTCGAGGCCACCAATCTTGCCGCTTTCCGACGACGGCATCCGCGCGGAGCCAACTGGCTGGTCGTTCCCGACGGAGAAGACACCTGGACAACCACCATTCGCGGGATGGACATCGAAGTGGTTCCGCTCCGCCAGGTTGAAGCCAGACTGCGCCGTCCCTGAGGAGAAAACATGCCGACCGGCCCGAATACGCGCGTGCTTCGCATTGATGTCACTGGACACGATCGCAAAGGCGTCACCCACTCGCTCACTGCCATTCTGAAGGGTGCCGGGGCGCGCATCCTCGATATCGGCCAGGCCGTCATCCATGACGCGCTGGCCCTCGGCATGCTCGTCGAACTGACCGACGAGATGAAGTCGTCGTCGCTGCTCACCGATCTGCTCCTCAAGGCCCACGAACTCGGGGTTCAGATCCGCTTCACCGCCATCTCGAGCGAAGAGTACGACGCGTGGGTGAGAGGCCAGAGCAAGGGGCGATATCTCGTGACCGTGCTCGGCCCGGCCCTGACCGCAGGCCATCTGGCCGCGGTGAGCGGAGTCATCTCGGAGGTCGGCCTCAACATCGACCGCATAGACCGGCTCTCGGGCCGCACGCTGCTAGCCAAAGATGGCGCGGGGCGGGTGTGTTTCGAGTTGTCCGCATCCGGCGACTTGCTGAGTGAAGACGGGATGCGCGAGGCGCTTGCCGAGCTGACGTACGAGTTCGACATCGACGTGGCGTTCCAACACGACAACGTCTACCGCCGCAACCGCCGACTGGTTGCTTTCGACATGGACTCAACCCTGATTCAGACCGAGGTGATCGACGAACTGGCGCGCCAGGCCGGCGTCTTCGACCAGGTGTCGGCGATCACCGAGGCCGCGATGCGCGGCGAGCTCGACTTCCAGGCCAGTTTCCGGAAACGGGTGGCCTTGCTGAAGGGGCTGAAGGTTGAAGCCTTGCAGCAGGTGATCGACGCGGCGCCCCTCATGGACGGAGCCGAACGCCTCATCGCCACCTTACGCCGTCTTGGGTACAAAACCGCGATCCTCTCCGGTGGCTTCACCTTCATTGGCCGCGAGTTGCAGAGCCGCCTCGGCATTGACTATCTGCATGCCAATGAGCTGGACATCGCGGACGGGGTGGTGACGGGCGAGGTCCGCACGGAGATCATCGATGGCGCCCGCAAGGCCCACTACCTGAGGGTGATCGCTCGCCGCGAAGGCCTCAGCATGGACCAGGTTATTGCGGTGGGCGACGGCGCCAACGATTTGCCGATGCTGCGCCTCGCCGGCCTGGGCATCGCGTTTCGGGCCAAGCCCATCGTGAGGCAAAGCGCCCGCCAGGCAATCTCAACCCTGGGGCTCGATGGCATCCTGTATCTGCTGGGCGTGCGCGATCGCGATGCGCTTGTGGAGTGATTGTTCATCCACGCCTCAATCCTCGACCTCGCGCGTGATGCGAACGATTATCGCTTTCCGCCATCGGAGAAGTCAGCTTGGCGAGCCAGCGGGGAATCGCGGCAGGCCTCCTCGACTCCACGCGGAGGCCATCCGTTCCACGTGTCGGCAGTTAGGCTCCCCTTATGAGCCTGCCTCTCACCGACCCGGTCGCCCTCCTCCGCGCCCTCATCGACATCCCTTCGACCACCTGGGAAGAAGGGCCTCTGTGTGAGGCGGTGGCTGCGACCCTCGAAGGCGCCGGTTTCGCGGTCGAGCGCCAGAGCGTTTCACCGGGCCGGTTCAACGTCATTGTCCGTGTGGGCGATCCTCTCGTCACCCTTTCCACCCACCTCGACTGCGTTCCACCGCACATTCCTTCGAGCGAGACCGCGGATCGGGTGCTCGGCCGGGGGGCTTGCGATGCCAAGGGTCTGATCGCGGCCCAGATCTTCGCGGCCCTCAAGCTGCGCCGTGAAGGCGTGAACAACTTCGGCCTTCTTTTCCTCGCGGGCGAAGAGGAGGGTGGAGACGGCGCGAAGGTCGCGAATACGACACCGGGCCGCAACCGCATCATCATCAATGCCGAGCCCACCGACTTCAAGCAGGCGGTGGCCGGCAAAGGCGTGCTCCGCATCACGCTGCACTCGGAGGGCCGCGCCGCTCACGCCGCCTATCCCGAGTTGGGCGAGTCCGCGGTGCTGAAGCTTCTCGATGTGCTGGCCGATCTGCGTGCAACCTCCTGGCCCGACGATCCCGTCCTCGGACCGACCACCATGAATATCGGCACGATCCATGCCGGACTCAAGGCGAACATCATCCCGCCGAAGGCCGCGGCGGAGGTGATGTTTCGCACGGTCACACCTTCCGCCGACATTCACGATGAAGTTGCGCGGATCGCCCGAGATCGCGCGTCCATCGAGGTGGGCTCGACCAGCGAGCCCATCCATCTGAAGGTGATTCCGGGCTTCGGCCGCGGCGAGATTGTGGTGAGGTTCGGTACGGATATCCCCTACCTCGGCGCGTGGGGCCAGCCTATGCTCTTCGGCCCCGGTTCCATCCACGACGCCCACACCTCGCACGAGTACATCCTGAAGAGCGATCTGCACGAGGCGGTCGAGGTCTACGCCGGCCTGGTGAAGTCCTTGCTGACGTAGATCCGGAAGGGCACCCTTCAATGCACCCACACTTAACGAGGTTCCGCTTGCCTTCAAGATACCCGGCGTGTTTGATGCTTCTCGCCCTTTGGGCGCCGACCACACACGCGCAGCCTTCGGCTCCTGCCACGCTGGTGGTGCGGGTTCAGTCGGAAGGGGAGGCGGTGGCGGGGGCGATGGTGCGGGTAGCGGCCGAGCAGGCCCTCACCGATGCTTCGGGCCAGGCCGCGTTTCAACGGAAGCCGGGCGACTACAGCATCACGGTGGAGGCGAAGGGGTTCACCCCCGCGGTGGCCGAAGCGACTTTGAAGTCCGGCGAGCCCCTTACCATCACGGTTGATCTTGAATCCCTCGAGGAAGAGGTTCTGGTCTTCGCCACCCGCAGTGCGACGAGGATCGAGGATCAGCCCTTGCGGGTGGAAGTGATCAACCGCGAGGAGATTGAGGAGAAAGCGCTCATGACCCCGGGTAGTGTCGCCATGCTGCTCGGCGAGACCACCGGCCTTCGTGTCCAGGTCACATCGCCCTCGATGGGTGCTTCGAACGTGCGAATCCAGGGCCTGCGCGGCCACTACTCTCAGCTTCTCGCCGACGGACTCCCCCTGTATGGCGCGCAGGGCGACTCGTTCAGCCTGCTTCAGGTGCCGCCCCTCGACCTTGGACAGGTGGAGGTGATCAAGGGCGTGGCGTCGGCTCTTTACGGAACCTCGGCGATCGGGGGGGTTGTGAATCTGGTGTCGCGCCGCCCGCGCGAACGGGAGAATGAGGTTCTCTTGAACGCCACCACCCTGGCCGGGGTTGACGCGACGGTATGGGTGGCGCGTCCTTCGACGTGGTCCTGGTCCACCATCTCCGGCTATCACGGTCAGGATCGCAAGGACGTCGATGGCGATGGCTGGACCGATGTGGCTGGCTACGACCGCGGGATGATCCGCCCGCGGATCACGTTCGACAATGAACGCGGCACCTCGATTCTCTTCACCGCCGGTTTCACCAGTGAGGATCGGGAGGGCGGGACACTCTCGGGCCGGAACGCTCCCGATGGACGGCGGTTCGTGGAAACGTTGCAGACGCGGCACGCGGATGTCGGTTCGGTCGCGAAGTGGTTCGCGGGAACCACGCTGCTCTCCCTGCGCGGCTCCTTCGTCCGCAACGACGCTACCCGCGTCTTCGGTGGCGTGCGCGAGAAGGGAGATCGGCAGACCTGGTTCGGAGAAGGGTCCGCGACGGGCAGTCGTGGCCGTCATACCTGGGTGGCGGGTGCCGCTTTTCAGCAGGACGGTTACCACTCGAACGAGCTTCCGCGGTTCAACTTCTCCTTCTCGTCACCCGCGGCCTTTGTTCAGGATGAGTTCCGCGTTGGCCCCCGCCTGACCCTAGCCGCCAGCCTGCGCGCGGACGCTCACTCGGAGTACGGCACCTTGGTGAGCCCTCGCGCCTCCCTTCTGGCCCGCCCGAGCGACGAATGGGTTCTGCGCGCTTCGCTCGGCGGTGGCTCCTACGCGCCCACGCCCTTCAACGAGGAGACGGAGGAAACCGGCCTTTCGCGTCTTGAGGCACTTTCCGGCCTGCGCGCGGAGAGTGCGACAGGGGGTGTGGTGGATGCGACCTTCCATCGCGGCCGCCTCGAGGTCGCGGGCACGGTCTTCGGCTCTCGGGTCAAGCGCGCGGTTCAGTTGAGGGTTACTGGCCCCACCGCGGTCGCTTTCTCCAATGCCCCCGAACCTACGCGCACTCGTGGCACCGAATTAATCGTTCGCTATCGTCACGAAGGCTTCCTCGCCATGTTCACTCACGCGTGGACGCAGTCCACTGAGATCGATCCCGACACCCGCCTTCGGCGAGATGTGCCCCTCACTCCGCGGCACTACGGCTCGCTCAATTTCATCTGGGAGAAGGAGGGGGTGGGCGGGATCGGTCTCGAGGCCTACGGCTCCGGCCGCCAATCGCTCGAAGGCGACCCGTCGATGTCCACGAGCGACCCGTATGTCGTTATCGGCGCCCTGGCGAGACGGCGTTTCGGAAGCGTGCTTCTGTACGTGAACTCGGAAAATCTCCTCGACGTGCGGCAGACCAGGGAGGAACGCGTGGTCCTTCCGACCAGGCGCCCGGATGGAAGGTGGCTGGTCGACGCCTGGGCGCCGCTGGATGGCCGGGTCTTCAACGCGGGAGTCCGCGTCTTCTTTTAGGAGTCTGCGCGGCGGGGTCGAGATGTGCATCGGTCGCTGAGCTGGTTCTGGGGATGCCGGTCGAAGCGACCTCAACCTCTGCGGTCCCTTCGACGGGCAGCCAAAGAGGTCCCTCAGGGACCGGGCAATTAGCCGGTCGCAACCCCCAGTCCGGACGGGCCGCCGAGGTTTTGCGCGCCCGACTTAAGCTTCCGGCGTGGAATCCATTCGCGAACTGTTCCGGATCGGCAACGGCCCGTCCTCGTCCCCCTCGATGGGACCGCGTCTTGCCGCTGACCTGGTTTTGTCCCGGCATCCAAACGGCGTGATGTTCGAAACCCCCGATGACGCGGGCCATTCGCGGTCATCGTGGAAGGTCTACTCGGTGGGCGGCGGTGCGATCCGCGAGCACGATACGGAGGACCGGACCCCCCGCGCCGTTCACTCCTCGGAGTTCTCGATGTTGTCGGACGGCGCCCATCACATCTCGTTCGATGAGGTCATCGAGGCCATGAAGAAGACCGGCGCCGATCTTCACGAGGCGTATCGGGAGACCAGTATCGGGGGCCTCGCCGCACTCCCGTCTTCGCCGCCGAGCCTGGTCGGAAACGAATGCGCATGAGCATGAAGCCCTTCGTTCCCCTCACCACTTTTGTCGAGTACCCGCCCGACGAGATGACCGCGCGCGCCCGCGCCTTCTATGAAGAGATCCGGGGTCGCCGCACCGTTCGCGAGTTCTCATCGCGGCCGGTCTCTCGCGAGGTTATCGACGACTGTCTGCGTGCCGCCGGGACCGCCCCGTCGGGTGCGAATCTCCAGCCCTGGCACTTCGTGGCGGTGAGCGACCCCGAGGTGAAGAGGCGGATTCGCGAGGCCGCCGAGGCGGAAGAACGCGAGTTCTACTCGGGCAAGGCGCCCCAGGAGTGGCTCGATGTGCTGGCTCCTTTGGGCACGGATGAGCACAAGCCCTATCTCGAAACGGCGCCCTATCTGATCGCGGTGTTCGCCCAGAACTATGCGCGGCTTCCCGACGGACGCAAGGTGAAAAACTACTACGTCACCGAGTCGGTGGGGATTGCTCTTGGGTTCCTGATCGCGGCACTGCATCACGCGGGCCTCGCGACATTGACGCACACGCCCTCGCCGATGGGTTTCCTTTCCACGGTTTTGAATCGCCCCGCCAATGAGCGCGCGTATCTTCTGCTCGTCGTCGGCTATCCGGCCCCCGGCGTTTGTGTGCCTGAGATTACGAAGAAGCCGCTCGATGAGATCGCCACTTTCCTATGAGGGATTAAGGCCATGACCCGCTCCTCCTCGTCCTCGTCTCTGGTTGTTGGTTTCGCCCAGGTCGCTCCGGTGTGGCTGAACCGCAAGGCCACCATCGACAAGGTTGTCACCGCCATCCACACCGCGGCCGACCAGGGAGGACAGGTGGTCGGTTTCGGTGAATGTTTGATTCCTGGCTATCCCTTCTGGATCGAATTGACCGACGGCGCGCGCTTCAACGATGCGCGGCAGAAAGAGATTCACGCCGAGTATCTGCGCCAGGCGGTCACGATCGAGGACGACCATCTGCGACCCGTTCAGGAGGCCTGCGCGGACCGAAGAATCACCTCGGTCCTGGGCATTCTCGAGAAGCCGCGCGATCGCGGGGAGAGTGTTTATGCCTGCTGTGTCGTCATCGGGGCTCATGGCGACGTTCTCTCCGTGCATCGAAAGCTGATGCCGACCTATGAGGAGCGGCTCACCTGGTCGATCGGCGATGGCCATGGTCTGCGCACGCATCTGATCGGCGACTTCACGCTCGGGGCGCTCAACTGTTGGGAGAACTGGATGCCGCTCGCCCGCGCCGCGCTCTATGGGCAGGGGGAGGATCTTCATGTCGCCATCTGGCCCGGGTCTTTGCGCAACACCGAGGATCTCACCCGCTTCATCGCGAAGGAGTCTCGCTCGTACGTCCTCTCGGTGTCGGGGTTGATGCGACTAACGGACTTCCCCGAAGCGGCTCCGCACCGCACCGCGATCATCGCCGGGCATCGCGGTGGCGACTTCCTCGCCGACGGCGGATCGTGCCTCGCCGCTCCCGACGGCTCATGGGTTATTCCGCCGGTCGTCGGGGAAGAGTGCGTGCGCACCGCGGCCATCGATCACGCGGTGGTCCGCCGCGAGCGTCAGAACTTCGATCCCTCAGGCCACTACTCGCGCCCCGATGTCCTCAAGCTGCACGTGAACCGAAAGCGCCAGAGCAGCGTCGAGACGCAGGATTAGGAAGTTGTCGCGCCAGCCCGACCTCAAGGCCGCTTTCGCGCGCCGCTCACGGCCTTGCGCACATGGCCGCCGGCGGTCTGGAGCTTGCGCCGGGCCGCGGGGGCTTCGATGCCCAGCAGACCCATCACGATCGCGGTCTTGACCTCGTCATCGGCGGCGCGTACCAGACGATCCGCCTCGGCGAGGTCCACGCTCGCGGCCATGGCCACGATTCGACGGGCGCGATCCTCGAGTTTCTTCGAGGTCTGCCGCAGGTCGACCATGAAGTTCGTGTAGGCCTTGCCGACCCGGATCATGGCGGCGGTGGTGATGGCGTTCAGGACCGCCTTCGTCGCGGAACCGGCCTTGAGCCGTGTGGAACCGGTCAAAACTTCGGGGCCCGTGCGTATCGCGATCACCACATCGGCAAGAGACGAAAGCCTGGCTTGCGGCGCGCAGGTTACGAGAACCGTCTTCGCGCGGCGGGCGTGGGCCTTCTTGAGCGCGGCCCGAACGAAGGGGGTGACCGAGCTGGCGGAGATGCCGATCACCACGTCCTTTGAAGTTACGGACGCGACCGCCGCCTCTCCGTGGTCGGCTCGATCCTCCGATCCTTCCTTGGCCCGGAACACCGCCTCTTCACCCCCTGCCATCACGCCCTGAATCCGGTCGGGCGAAGTGCCGAACGTGGGCGGGCATTCCGCGGCCTCGAGCACGCCGAGCCGGCCGCTGGTGCCCGCTCCGACGAAGAGGGTCCGCCCGCCTTTCGAGAAGGCGTTCGCGACGAGCCTGGCCGCCGAAGCCACATCGCGCGCCTTCTTCTTCGCTTCGATCAAGGCGAGGCGGTCTTCGTCCAGCAGCAGAGTGACCACTTTCTCAGTAGCCATGCGGTCGAGGTTCATCGACTTGGAATTGCGCGACTCGGTGAGCAGACGCGACCAATTCGAGTGAGGAAGGGCCCGCGGTTTCGTGACCCCGGCTTTGGTGGTGTTTCTCATCGTCATCACTTCGCTTCTCCGGGCCGGACCCCCGCGAGTGCTCGCGCGAAGCCCTTCTTCTCTTCCAGTTTCATGGCTCGTTCGATCTGAATGCGCTGCGCCTGCGGACTGCCCGCACCGTAAAGCGACTCCGTGAGGTATCCGACCACGTTCCGCCCCATGGTCATGTTTTCGATGAGCCGCAACCGCCGCGCTCGCGCGCCTCGGCATCCCCGAGCGATCGCCCCCGCAGCAGGCGTTTCAGAACCGGCCCGGTCTCGGGGCTTTGGAAATCGCGTTCCGAGGGCAAGGTGGCCACAAGCTCGCCCGCGAGGTCCTGAGCGAGACGGGCTAACTCGACGGGAAAGCGGGTGACGTTGTGTTTGCAGAGAAACCGGTTGACGCCCTTGCCGATAGGCGAGGAACACGCGGTGGCAAGGTCAGGATCCTCGTTCGCGAGGTCGTAGGTGCGCGCGACCGCGTTCACCGACGGCCGGATCACCGGATGATCGACGGGTTCGTTCACCCGCTCGCCCAGGAAGAACACCCGCAGGTTCCGGCCGCGGAGGCTGTCGATGTATTCAGGGCCAGATCGGAGAGGGAAGGCCAGCATCGGGCCCGCAGTCTACGACTGCTTGCGGGTCTAGCAGCCCGTGGCGAAAGTCCCTCCGCGTCGAAAGCGGATCTTTCCGCCATCTCCGCGTTGCCAAACCTTGAAATACTCCAGGGTATTCCTGCGGTTCGGCGCCTTGATCTGACGAAAAATCTCTCACTTTCGCTCGCGGTCGACTTTCACCACAGACTGCTAGAGCGCGCAGGTTCGGATCAGCTCGGTGAGTGCCTTGCCGGCGCGGCCGAGGGGGCGGTCGCGGTGGTGAATCAGTTGCGGCGTGAAGCGGGAGCGCGAACTCCCTACAGAAACCGTTTATCGAACGGCTCGGGCAGCAGCGTCGAGAGCCGCATCGTCTTCTTGTGGCCCTTGAGGTCGGCGATATGCACCCAGATGTCTCCGCACAGCTCCCACAGCACCTGACGGCAGGCGCCGCACGGAGGCGTAACGGTGTGCGCATCCGCCACCACGGCCACGGCGGAGAACTTCCGGAAGCCCTCGGATACCGCCTTGAACACCGCGATCCGCTCGGCGCACAACGTGAGCCCGTAGGTGGCGCTTTCGACGTTGCAGCCGGTGATGATTTCGCCATCCTCGGTGAGTAGCGCCGCACCCACCCGGAAGTTCGAGTAGGGGGCCAGGGCAAGCGTGCGGGCGTCGCGCGCGTAGTCGGACAAACCGGTGAGCGGTGGCGCATCCGGCGGCGGGGCGGGTTCGGTCGTCTTCTTGATCTTCATGCGAGCATCCTTCCCGGGATTCCCGGCTTTCATGCCATCGCCTCGGTGGACATCGAACCCACGGCCGCCCGCAAGGCCGCGACAAATGTTCCTTCGGCCTTCCGGCCTTCCTCCAGCACGGATTCGTGCGAGAGCGCCTCGCCCCCGTGATCGGAGGCGGCGTTGGTGATGCAGGAGATGCCGATGACCTTGACCCCCATGTGCCGGGCCGCGATGGTTTCGAGGACGGTCGACATGCCCACCGCGTCGGCCCCGAGCTGCCGGAACATGGCGATCTCGGCCGGGGTCTCGTAGCTTGGTCCCAGGAGCCCCACGTAGACCCCTTCATGGATGGTGGCCTGAACTCCGCGGAAGGCCGCAAGGGTGGCGCCGCGCAGTGAGTAGTCGTAAGGCTGCGACATGTCGGGGAAGCGTGGACCCAGCTCGGGATCATTGGGTCCGAGCAGCGGATTGCGGCCGGTGAGGTTCAGATGATCGCGCAGGACCATGAAGTCGCCGGGCTGGTAGAGCTTGTTCACCGCCCCGGCCGCGTTGGTCAGCACAACGGCCTCGACTCCGAGCCGTCCCAGCACGCGAACCGGATACACCACCTGCTGATCCGAATAGCCCTCGTAGAAGTGAACGCGCCCCGACATGACCGCCACGCGAACACCCGACACCTCGCCCAGGACCAGCTCGCCCTTGTGTCCCTCCGCGGTCGGGCGAGGGAAGTGGGGGATCTCGGCGTAAGGAATACGAGTGGCGTTTTCGACCACGTTACCGAAGGCGGCCAGGCCGGAGCCGAGCACAATCCCCACGCACGGGGCGGGGGCGTCCTTCATGCGCGAGCGGATCATGGCCACCGCTTCATCGGCCTCGCGCGATGGACGCGATGCCTGTTCCACGCCTTCAGCCCTCAAGATAGATGTCATCAAAGCGAATGATAGTGCGGGCCGGGGCGAAAACGCCGCGCTATGCTCCCACTTCCGTCAAAGACGTCATCCCCGACATCTCCCCCAAGGAGCCTCCGTGCAGAATCTGATTTCCTTCGTCGGCATGTTCGTCCTCATCGGCCTCGCCTGGCTGTTCTCGGAGAATCGCAAACGTTTCCCCTGGCGAGTGGTGATCTGGGGCCTCGCTCTCCAACTCTCCTTGGGGTTCCTGGTTCTGTCCTGGGAGCCGGGCAAGCGGGTGTTCCAGAAGCTGAACGAGGTCTTCGTTGCCCTCCTTTCCTTCAGCACCGAAGGAGCCAAGTTCGTCTTCGCCTCCCTGGGCAGCGTGGGCAGCGGGTCGTTGCAGGACTTCCTCACCCGCGTCGGCCGCGAATCAAGCGACCCCGCGGTGCAGGCCTCGGTCAACAACGGAACCGTGCCCGGCTTCTCCTTCGCCTTCCAGGTGCTGCCCACCATCATCTTCTTTTCCGCCTTGCTCTCGATCCTCTACTACCTCGGGATCATGCAGAAGATCGTCGTGCTCTTCGCGAAGATCATGTCGAAAACCATGCGGGTCTCGGGGGCCGAGTCGCTTTCAAACTCCGCCAACATCTTCGTGGGCCAGACCGAGGCCCCGCTGGTGGTGGCGCCCTACATCGCCACCATGACCCGTTCCGAACTCATGGCCATCATGGTCGGCGGCTTCTCGAACACCGCGGGCGGGGTGCTCGGGGCCTACGTGATGATGCTCCAGGGCTACTTCCCGGAGATCGCCGGCCACCTCATCACCGCATCCCTTCTGTCCGCACCCGCCGCGTTCATCTTCGCCAAGGTGCTGGTGCCCGAGACCGAAGAGCCGCTCACCCGCGGTGACGTGAAGATGGACGTAAAGGTCCAGGACGCGAACATCCTCGACGCCGTATCGAATGGCACCACGGTCGGCTGGCAGCTCGCCATCAACGTGGGCGCCATGCTCATCTCCTTCGTGGCCCTCGCCGCCCTGATCAACTACGGCTTCGCCTGGTTCGGTGGTTACTTCCACGACGACGCGGGCATCCTTCAGTTCGATTTCATGCTGCTCTTCGCGGCCGCGGCCCTGCTGTACATGGACAGGTTCAAGCCGGTCACCGAGGATCGCGGCTGGACTCTTCTCGCCGTGGTTGTGGCGGCCTCCCTGGGCGGCGGCGCTCTTCTCGGACCGGCGTTCGGTTCGGCGATCGGCTTCGTCGGCACTTTTGCCTGGCTCCCCTTGTTCCTTCGTTCGGGTGAGGATCGAGGTTTCGGCAAGGCGGGCTACGTGACGCTCGGCGTGATCGCGCTGATGGCCAACGTCGGCTATTTCGGATTCGGTCCGATGGAGGCGACCACAGAGCTCTCGATGCAGCTGGTGCTGGGCTGGCTGCACTGGCCGATGGCCTTCATCATGGGCGTGCCTTATCAGGACTGTCTGGCCGTGGGCAAACTCCTGGGCGAGAAGCTGGTGTTGACGGAGTTCGTGGCCTATCTTGATCTCGCCGATCTTCTGGGCAAGGCCACGCGCGGAGAAGTGCCGATGCTCGAGGGCCGCTCCATCGTCATCCTTACTTATGCCCTATGCGGCTTCGCCAACTTCGCCTCCATCGGGATTCAGATCGGAGGCATGTCGCCTCTCGCCCCCTCGCGCCGCCAGGATATTGCGAGGCTCGGCTTCAAGTCGATGGTGGGAGGGGCTCTGGCCACGTTCATGATCGCCTGCGTGGCCGGCGTCTTCTACACGGGTGGCTCCGTCCTTGGTCTTGGAAAGTAGATCCCTCTGATTCTCTGGCTCGTCATACCGAAGAGCCCGCGCTGACCCAATGGCGCCCCTTCTTCGAGCGCAGGTGGCGGTACTCGCGGCCACCGCGGCATCGGCCACCGTATCGGTTTTCGCCTCCCAGGTGGGGCTTTCGGTGGTCGCCGTGCTGTTCGTGATCCGGACCGTGCGACGCGAGACCCGGGGTTTCGCCCTCCCCATCGATGCCGCAGTGGGGGCATTCGCCATCTGGACCTTCATGTCGGCGGCGTTCGCACCTTCTCCCATCTCGGCTCACGAGAGTGCGAAGAAACTGGTCCTCTTCTTCCTTCTCTACTTCGCGGCGGAGGCGTTGCGCACCGAAGAATGTCGCGAGCTGATCATCGACGCGCTGCTCATAGGTGGCCTGGCTCTCTCCACTCTGGCCATCCTTCAGTACGCCTTCCTCGGCTATCACACGATGGACATGCGTCCGCGGTCGTTCCTCGGCCACTACATGACGGCCTCCGGGGTGATTGCGGTTCTGCTGATCGCGGCCGCCGAGCGGATTCTCGCCATGCGCCGGCCTCTTGGGATGAAGGCTCGTTCGCTAAGGCTGTGCGCGGGCATCATGGTCGCGTCCTTCTCGGTGATGCTGGCGTACCGTCTGGACCTCATGCCCACGGAAGCCGAGCGGGTGGCGATCCTGGTGGTGGCGCTCGTCGCAGGCCGTCGCGCCTGGCGAGGCGGCACCTGGCCCGACGCCTCGTTCTCGCACGCCGTGGCTCTGGCTTTCGTGCCCATCGGAACGCTTGCCCTCCTGCTCTCGCGCACCCGCAGCGCGTGGATCGGAGTGGTCGCCGGTCTGTGTGTTCTGGCCTGGATGAAGCGACCGCGCCTCCTCTTCGTGATTCCCGTGCTGATTTCCGCGGTTCTCCTCGTGTCGCCCCGGGCCATTCTCGATCGCCTGACCCTGAGTGATGCGAGCAGCGTCGATCGCTACTACATGTGGCAGGCCGGACTCGACATGATCATGGAAAAGCCGATTTTCGGCCAGGGTACGGGGATGATCCTCGAGGTCTATCCGAAGTTCCGCTGGCAGGGAGCCCCCAACCCCAATGCGCCTCATCTGCATAACAACTTCATCCAGGTGGCGGCCGAACGAGGGCTGCCCTGCCTCGTCTTCCTGGGATGGATCTTGTATCTGCTGGGCCGCGAAGCCTGGCGTGTCCGATTGACGTCGCGAGCCGGCGCCCTGGTTCTCGCCGTCCTTGCCACCACACTCTCGTCGGGGATGTTTGAATACACTCTGGGCGATTCCGAGATACTGATGGTCATCCTTCTCCTGAGCGCCCTGCCCTTTTCGATTCGGTCCTTCCAGCGTGAGCCTGGTCCTTTCGAGGCCCCTGGCCGATCCGGGGCGGCCGCTTCGAACCTGGATTCCGGTCTGGTTCTCGAACAGTGAACCCCGGAATCGAGAACGCGAGGATCGAGTCGGTCATCGATTCGTTTGGCGGGATATCGCCGAGGAAGGGATCGCTCAGGGGCCGCCCGGTAGTGGTGGTGGGCGACGTGATGCTCGACGTCTTCGTTTTCGGCGAAGTCACGCGCATCTCTCCCGAAGCCCCGGTGCCGGTGGTGAAGGTGACGCAGGAAACCGAGAGACTCGGCGGGGCCGCCAACGTCGCCCTGAACGTGAAGTCGCTGGGCGGTGCGGTGGCTCTGGTGGGGGTGGTGGGAGACGACAGCGCGGGCGAGCACCTGGCGCGGGCGACCCGGGCCCAGGGGGTGAACGCGCGACTGGTGGTCCTTCCCGGACGCCCGACCACGGTGAAGACGCGGATCATGGCCCACCAGCAGCAGATGGTGCGGACCGACCGCGAGGTGGCGGGGCCGATCGACGCCGCCACCGAGTCAAAGCTCCTCGCCGAGGTAGCCAGGGTTTTGAAGCAGGGCTCGGCTTTGGTGGTCTCCGACTATCAAAAGGGCGTGGTCACCCGCGGCTTGATGAGGGGCCTCATAACTCTCGCGCGCAAGCGGAAGGCTCTGGTCCTTGTTGATCCCAAGGTTAAGAACATCGGCTTGTTCAAGGGCGCACATCTTGTCACTCCAAACCACAAGGAGGCCGAACAGATCAGCGGCCTCGCCATTCGCACGGATGCGGACGCCGAGCGGGCCGTGCTTCGCATCGCGCGGATCGCGGGCTCGGAGGGCGCGCTGATCACGCGCGGTGAAGAAGGCATGTCCCTCGGCATGAGGACGGGACGAAAGTTCTCCTACTGGCACGTGCGCGCCACCGCGCGTGAAGTGTTCGATGTCACGGGTGCGGGCGACACCGCGATCGCGACGCTGGCCCTGGCCCTCGTGGCCGGCGCTTCGCCCCACAAGGCCATGGTTCTCTCCAATCTCGCGGCCGGGGTGGCGGTGGGCAAACTCGGCACTTCGAGCGTGACCCCGGCGGAGATTCGCGCGGTGCTGAAAAGAGAGGCCGAGACGCGCTCCGCGGGCCGCGCGGTCCGTTGAAAGTTTGCATCGTCGGGGCCGGGCCGGCCGGCTCGATGGCGGCTCTCGAGTTCGCGAAGAAAGGGGCTTCAGTCTCGATCTTCGATCCCACTCATCCGCGCGAGAAGCCCTGCGGCGGTGGGCTGACCGGAAAGAGTCTGGCTTTGCTGCCCGTGGGACCGTCTCGCGATCCGCTGCCCGCGCGCCGGGTGCAGAACTGCCGTTTCGACACCCCGCGGGGCTTGATGATCGACCTCGATCTGGGCGAGCCCGTGGGGATCGTGGCGCGCGCCGATTTCGACGCCTGGCTGCTGCGACGAGCCGTTGAGGCGGGCGCCCGGCACTTCAATGATCGAATCACCAAGGTCGATGCCACCGGCCAGGTGAAGTCGCTGGGCGGCGTCGAAGAGATCTTCGATCTTGTCGTCGGCGCGGACGGCGCCAATTCTCTAGTCCGCCGTACCTTCCTCAGTGCCACACCCAAGGAGCGGCGGTGGATGGCCTGCGGCTGGTACGCGCGCGGCGACTCGGAGATGGTGGTGCGTTTTCTGGAGGGCGTCGAGGGGTACCTGTGGCTCTTTCCCCGTGCGGGACATGTGGGTGTCGGGATCGGAGCCCCCCTCGGACATCCGCCGACCAAGGACCTTCTGGCGTTGCTCGAGCGTGAGGTGGCCCGTGCTTTTCCCGCCATGGCGCGTGACGAGGACACTCCCTACTACGCCCACACCATTCCGTCGCCCGGAGCCGACGGAGCGACCTTGCGGGAAATGGCGGGGGACAAGTGGGCGCTCGTCGGTGACGCGGCCGCCATCGCCGACCCCATCACGGGCGAGGGGATCTTCTATGCGCTGCGGTCGGGTCAGCTTCTCGCCGATGCCATGACAAGCGGGGGTTCGCCCCGTACCTACGCGGAGCGGGCGATGGAAGAATTCGGTCACGACCTGATGCGCGCGGCCAGGCTTTACAAGCGTTTCTTCGCCCCCGGATTCACCGACCGCATGCTGGACTACGCGGATCGCTCGCCGGCCCTTGCGCGCGTCATGGTGGATCTCGTCCTTGGCAAGCAGGACTACATGTCACTCAAGAAGCGATTGGTGACGACGCTCCCACGCTTTGGCTGGGACCTGCTGACCCACCCCGCCCGCAAAGCCCTCCGCCGCAAATTCGCCGAATAGGGCCGCCCACGATCAGCCCCTTTGGGGTTCGTCATTGCGAGGGCCCATGCCGAATTAGGACGCGCCCACTATCAGGCCCTTTGGGGCTCGTCATTGCGAGGGCCCATGCCGAGTTAGGACGCGCTCACTATCAGGCCCTTTGGGGCTCGTCATTGCGAGGAGCCGGTCCGTTTGCTGAGCGACGAAGCAACCCCGTCCAACAACTACCAACCCCCTACGTCTTCTTCTCCGTGAACGCGGAATGCAGCATCGCAATACCGGTGTACAGAACAACCGCAGCCACACCCCAACGCAGGGTCTCGAGGGACAGCGACTTCACGATGTAAGCCGCGATGAGAACCGCAGGGAAGCCGCCGATCGCGAGTCCAAGTGCCGACTTGAGCGAGTAGGAGCCTTTGTCCACGAAGGGTTTGGTGGCGCCGGTCATCAGGAACGCGCACGAGCCCATCATGATGGGGAAGGCCGCGCGCTCGTTCATCCCGATGAAGGACACCAGGAGCAGGCACGGCGCATAGAGTCCTACGCCGATGGTCATGAGGGCGCCGAGAAAAAGATTCCCGACCACCGCAACCAGCAGCATGGTGCCGGATACGCCGATGGCTTCGCCGCTGCTCGTCAGGTATCCGAGGTTTTTCGCCCCGAAGAGCCCCGCGCCGGCGACGAGGGCCGTGCCCATGCCGATCTGTATGTAGTGTCGCGGCCAGCCCGCCACCACCTTGGCCCCGAAGAAAGCGCCCACGAACGCCGCGAGGATCATCAGCACCAGTGTCGAGGGGTCGACCAGAACGGCGCCGATGAAGATGAAGGCTTGCGTGATCGTCGGAATGGTGTGGCCGATGTTGAGGGTGCCCGGGATCCATTCGTCCTTGACCAGCTTCCACGCTTTGAACATCGCGGTGGTCGGGGCATACGACCCGATACCCAGGGTGTCGAGGAAGTTCGTGACGAAACCTATGCCGAGGTCGAGCGGCCCCGGCATGCCCTCCGCGAGTTTCCGCTGCGCGCCCTGATACCACGTGTAGATGTAGAAGGCCACGAACACACCGAGGGTGATGAGCAGGGCGTTGATTGGATCCATAGGGTGAAGGGACTCCTGTTTTGAGGTTGCCGGGAGATTACCTTGTGTCGAACTTTCTCGAAGCCACCAGAAGGCCGATCCAAAGCCAGAGGCCTTTGAGGGCGAGCCAGTCGACAAAATGGCCTCCGATTAGTAGACCGGTGAGGCCCGCCATTGCACCCGACCGCAACGCCTTATCCCCGATCTCCCGCAGACGAACGAAAATCACGTAAATGAGCCAGCCGAAGGCTGCGAGCCCAATCACTCCCTGCTCGGCGCCGAGCCCGAGGATGGCCGAGTGCGGGTCGCACCGTGTCAAGTTGCGCGAGGGAAGCCGCTCCCGCTCCGCGCGCGAGGTGAAGGCCGTGAACCGATCGACGAACCCGGCAGGGCCCACTCCCACGAGCGGGCTCGACTGAAACATGCGCACCGCGGCCAGATGGGGAGTGAGATACCCGCCTGGCTCGAGACTCAGTCTTCCGGTGGCACGCCCGGCCCCAGTGACCGGGATGATCGCGAAGAAGTAGAACAAAACGCTGACCACGATGGCCGCCCAGGAGCCGAACAGGAGAGCGCGGCGCAAATGCACGGGGGTGGTGAGAAGGGTGCGCGCTTGCAGGACCACCGCCACACCCACGCCCAGCAGTCCCCGGGACAGAGTCGCGTAGGCCGCAGGAAGAATGATCGTGAGAATCGAACCTGGTGCGCGAACCAGCGGTGCGGCCAGGCCCAGGAAAAGGATGAGTGAGTTGCCCCCGCTGAGTCCCCCGAGCCGGTGCACCGAAGCCGGCAGCATCGGCGACCGGTTCGCGGAGATGGCGATTCCGGTGAAGTTTTCAACCACGAAAATGACCCAGCCGACGCCAATAGCGATGAGCAGAGGCCAAAGGATGACGCGCTCGATCGAAACTCCGATCACCTCCAGCCTCACGTGCGAGATAGCGACGAGCACAACCATCGAATAAGAAATCGCGGTCACCGCCCGAATCCCTTCGGGCGAAGGATGGGCGAGGAGGGCGAGGCCTCCGGCCGTGATCACGCCCGCGGCCGCCGCCATGAGCTTCCAATCGGCGGGACGAAATCCACCCCTCACGGCGGTGGATACCAGGCACGCGACGAAGAACAGGTCGAACGCGTGGATCGATTTCCACCCTACCGCGAAGGGGAACGTGAGACCAGGAAAAAGACCTGCGATACTCGCCAGCAAGTAGAGCGCCATTCCCCTGAATCCTAAGCCCCGCCGAGTGTGGCGGGAGGAGAAGAATCGTGAACAAACTCTCGACCTCGCGCACATTGCCCGCACGGGCCGTTGCCGGCATCCTTCTTTGCCTTGGAGCGGCCGGGGTACAAGCCCAGCCATCGTCGACGTCGAAGAGAGTGGCCGATCCTTCCGCACCCGTGGTCTGGCACGCGGGCTCTGTCTCAATGTCGGCGGTACGGGTCGAGGCCATCTCGAAGACGATGCAGCGCTACGTCGCCGAAGGGCGAGTGGCGGGGACGGTCACTTTCCTCATGCGGCGCGGGAAGCTGGTCCAGTTCGAAGCGACCGGCCTTGCCGACATCGAGAGCAACGTTCCGATGCGGACCGACACGATCTTCAGGATTGCCTCGATGAGCAAAGCCCCGGTGAGCGTGGCCGCGATGATCCTGGTCGAGGAGGGCCGCCTCAGCCTCGAGACTCCGGTGTCGCGCTTTTTCCCTGCCTTCAAGAAAACCACGGTGGCTCTGCGTCCGCCTGCGGGAGCCTTGCCCGATTCGCCGGTGACCGTGGTGCCCGCCAAGCGCGAGATCAATGTGCGCGACCTCCTCACCCACACCGCGGGAATCTCTTACGGGCGCGGCCCATCCGCGGCCCTGTGGAAAGCCGCGGGAATTCAGGACTGGTATCTGGCCGACCGCGCGGAGCCCATCGCCTCGTTTGTCGAACGAATCGCCGCCTTACCCTTCGACGCCCAGCCGGGAGAAGAGTACGTCTACGGCTACGCGACCGATGTTCTCGGCGCGGTGGTGGAGAAGGCGGCAGGTCAGCCACTCGACGCCTTCCTTCGCGAGCGCATCTCCGCGCCACTCAAGATGGTCGACACCTCTTTCTTCCTGCCGGTGGAGAAGCGAGCGCGGCTCGCCACCGTCTATTCGGCCAGGGAAGATGGCACGATTGTGCGAGCCCCTGAACTTGGTATGGGTCAGGGTGCTTATGTCGATGGCCCCCGTATGTGTTTCGGCGGCGGTGCCGGATTGCTCTCCACCCCCTCGGATTACTCGCGCTTCGTCCGCATGTTGGCGGGCGGTGGCACTCTCGAAGGCACCCGGATCCTCTCCCCCAAAACCGTCGTCTTGATGACTTCGAACTTCGTGGGCAGCCTCTACAACGCGGGCCGCACCGGTTTCGGCCTCGGCTTCGAAGTGGTCGAGCACATGGGCCGCTCCGGCCGCTACGGTTCGGAGGGCGCTTTCGGCTGGGGCAGCGCCTACTACTCGCAGTACTGGATGGACCCGCAGGAGGACATGCTGGGTCTATATTTCTCCCAGCTCGTCCCAAACGGCGGCCTCGACCTGCAGAACAAGTTCAGAACGATGGCCTACGCCGCGATTGACGTACTGGGAAAGTAGCGCCGCCAACGGTCCCTGAGACCGACGAAGGGACCGGTCGAGCGCGCAGCCTGGCATCGTCGAAGGGACCGACCAGAAAGCTGCGTGAAATGGGGCGTTCTCGCTGGGGTTTCTCAACAGCCCCCGTCGTTCGGACGGGGGCCGAACCAACCCCGTCCGGCCACGGCCAAGCCCCTTTGTTCCCTACGTCATTGCGAGGGCCCAGGCCGTTGAAAGTGGCCCGAAGCAACCTCCGCTCTTGGGTTTAGCCGCCACCAGACTCTCCCTTCCTGCTAGAATCCCCGTCCCTCAAACGTGGCGCTATCGTCTAGGGGTTAGGACGGTTGGTTCTCAGCCATCAAACCGGGGTTCGAATCCCCGTAGCGCTACCATCATTCTGAGGCTTGGATAAAGGGCGACGTTGACTCGATCCTTTTTCCATGGTCAGACGACCACGTCGGTTGTCGTCACGCTCGCCGATAGCCGGACCCCGACCGCGCGGGCGACCCTCCGCACGGTGTCATAGCGGGGCTTCGCGCCGGGGGCGAGAGCCTTGTAGAGACTTTCCCGGCCGAGCCCGGATTCCCTCGCCACCGCCGCCATACCACGTGCGCGGGCGAAGTGTCCGAGGGCGCGCAGCAGCTCCGCGTCGTTCCCGTCCGCGAGTACCTGCGAGAGATACACCGCCGCGTCTTCGGGCTCCTTCAGGTGTTCCGTCATGTCGAACCGGGTGAGCTTCACGGCCGCCTTTCCCCTAGCAGTCCGTGGTGAAAGTCGACCGCGAGCGAAAGTGAGAGATTTTTCGTCAGATCAAGGCGCCGAACCGCAGGAATACCGGGAGTATTTCAAGGTTTGGCAACGCGGAGCTCTGCGGGAAAGATCCGCTTTCGAAGCGGAGGGACTTTCACCACGGGCTGCCAGCGCGAACTGTCCGTTCGCAACCCGCGAAACCTCCGTCATCGCGAGTTTCGCGACGTACTCCTTCCCCTGGAGGGGAGGCTTCGCGCTGGCCAAAGGCCAGGCTGCGCGCGCCGTGGCTTTTGGGAGAAACCCCAGGCCGTCATCGCGAAGGACCCGAAGTCTCGGGCCGGACTGAAGCGATCCGACAGCCTCGGTAATGGCGGCCCCGCTCTATCTACGGGGCACCATGTTTCGAATGAAGAGGTCAGCCTTGGCCTCGTAAGCCGCAGCGAGGGCGTTCAGGTACCACGCGTTCGTGTCGAGTCGTTTCGGGCCTCCGGGGAAGTCGTGAAAACCGCCGCCCACATGATCGTAGGAAGCGGACCGCAACACTGCGTCGAGAAGATCCCGATCGTTCGCCGACGGTCCGCACACCGCGATTCGCCGGGCCGCGCTCACCGCGCCTGCCCCGGTTTCCTGCGTCAGAGCCGCGAGAAGGACGCCGGCAAGGAGGAACATGGGTGGGTTGCCTTGGGTACGGGGCGTTTTCTCAGCGCGGATCCAATCCGCTGCGTGCTTCGGAGACTATGCGGACGTACTCCAGCGCGCGTTCGGTGATCACCGCGGCGCCGCCGGGTTCGCGTAACGCCTTGAGGTCAACGAGATCCGCGCCCACACCCAGGGCGATCGAGCCGGCCTTGATGAAGTCGGCCGCGGTCTTGATGGAAACGCCGCCGGTGGGCATCAGGGCGATCTGAGGGAACGGCGCCTTCAGCGACTTGATGTAGCTCGCTCCGCCGAGGGCTCCGCAGGGGAAAACCTTCACCACGTCGGCGCCGGCGCTCCACGCGGCAAGCACCTCAGTGGGAGTGAGGGCCCCGGGCATCACCGCGACCGAGTATCGACGGCAGATCTCGATGGTCGCGGTGTTCACGGCCGGGCTCACGATGAAATGGGCGCCCGAGAGCATGCAGGCGCGAGCGGTTTCAGGATCGAGCACGGTTCCCGCACCGACGATCGCCTTCGGATCCTGCTTGCGAATGGCCTCGATCACACTCAAAGCCCCTGGCACGGTCATGGTGATTTCCAGGACGGGAACGCCACCCGCACCTATCGCCTCGACTACCCGCAACGCTTCGTCTTTCGACTCCGCCCGGATCACCGGAACGAGGCCGACTTCGGCGATGCGCTTCAGAACTTCACTCTTTTCCATTGGGTCCTCTTCTCAGGGCAGGGTCGGGGGCGGTGGAGCGATCAACGGGAGACGCGAGCGGTTCCGCCCTTCATCACCCGTTCAACTTCGGCCAGGCTCACCGTGGTGGTGTCGCCCGGTGTGGTCATGGCGAGGGCTCCGTGGGCGGCGCCGCACTCGACCGCCCACTGAGCGCCCTTGCCGACGAGGAAGCCGTAGATCAAGCCGGACGCGAACGAGTCGCCGCCCCCCACGCGATCGAAGATCTCCAGGTTCGGACGTTCGGGCGCCTGGTAGAGCCGGCCGTTCTCGTAGACAACCGCGCTCCAGTCGTTGACGGTCGCGGTCTTCGCGGTTCGAAGGGTCGTGGCCACGACTTTGAAGTTTGGAAACTCCGCGATCGCCTTTTCCATCATCCGGCGGAAGTTCTCGACTTCGAGGGTCGAGAGGCTTTCGTCGAGACCTTCCACGTGGATGCCGAGCGATGCCTGGAAGTCCTCCTCATTGCCCAGCATGACGTCGACGAACGGCGCCAGTTCCCGGTTGACCTCGCGCGCGCGCGTTTCGCCGCCGATCGATTTCCAAAGCGAGGGTCGATAGTTGAGGTCATAGGAAACGATGACGCCGTTTTTGTGCGCGGCCTCCATGGCCTCCTTCGCGACGAGCGGCGTGGTTTCGCTCAATGCCGCGAAGATGCCCCCGGTGTGGAACCAGCGCGCGCCGTCCTTCACGAAAATCTGATTCCAGTCGATGTCTCCGGGTTTGAGCTGCGAGACCGCGGTGTGGCCGCGATCCGAGCAGCCGAGCGCGGCGCGCACCCCGAATCCCCGTTCGGTGAAGTTGAGGCCGTTGCGGGCTCTGCGCCCGACCCCGTCATCCCCGACGAAGCGCACGTAGGTCTGGTCGACTCCGCCCTGGTACATGAGGTCCTGGACCAGCCGGCCCACCGGATTGTCGACGAGGGCAGTGACCACCGCCGCGTTCAGGCCGAAGCAGCGCTTGAGTCCCCGGGCCACGTTGTACTCGCCGCCGCCCTCCCAGACCTCGAACGAGCGTGTGGTGTGGATCCGGCCCGGACCCGGGTCGAGCCGCAGCATCACCTCGCCCAGGGACACGATGTCGAAACGGCAGGAGGCGCGGTCTTTGATCGTCAGGGTGCTGGTCATGACTCCTTGATTCCGTTTCTGAGGGGGCTTCTTGCTGGCCTCGCTGAACCTATCTCGGAAGCTTCAATCGATTCAACCACGAACGCGCATCGAATGCGGGCTGGAGGGCCGGGTGGTGCGGATTGGTCCTACCAATGTTGGTTGAAGTGAGGTTCAACCCATTCCGGTGGAGTGGCTCAGGAAGCATCAGGAATCCATGAAAATGCAATAAACACGACTCAAAGGAGTCTTCCAGATAACATTCAGGGACACCCAAATGGTAATACAAGGCTTGACACACAACCTGAAGTGGTCCTATAAGCGTCCTCAATATGCGACCGGGCGTACCTCGATTTCCAGGGGCCCGCGAAACGAAAATCCGAAATTGTTGTGGAGATTCCATCTATGAAGCTTTCTCTTCTGCGCAACCTGCTGCTTCTCTGCACGGCTCTCGGAGCGCTGATCGCACCCGTCAGGGCTCTCGCTCAGGACTCGCGCGGCGTCATACTGGGCACCCTGAGCGACGCCACCGGCGGGCTCCTGCCCGGCGTCAATGTGAGCGTCACCAACGAGGGAACGAACGTCTCGGCAAACCTCGTGACCGACGCGAAAGGCGCCTATCAGGCGAGCAGCCTCAACTCCGGCATCTACTCCGTCACCGCGAAACTCGACGGTTTCAAGACCGCGGTGCGCCGCGGCATCGAGGTGCGCGTGGGCGACGTGATCGGGATCGACCTCATCCTGTCCACCGGTGGCGTGTCGGAAGTGGTGGTGGTCATCGCCAACGCACCCCTCCTCGACACCCTCTCCGCGGTCACCGGAACCACCGTCGATTCGAAGCAGATTGCGGAGTTGCCCCTTGGGGACGGCACCGCCTACATGCTGACCCGCCTGGCTCCCGGCATTATGGACACTTCGGATCTCCACTTCTCAAGACCCGCCGACAACGCCAACCTCGGGGGCATCGTCGCGAATGGCGTCCAGGGCGGAAACGAGTTCTCGATCGACGGCGCGCCGAACATGTCGAAAGCGCGCGGGGTCGGATTCTCGCCGCCCTCCGACGCCATCTCGGAGTTCTAGGTTCAAACGAACGCCTTTGACGCCCAGTCCGGTCACACCGCGGGTGCGGTTGTGAATCTTGCCCTCAAGAGCGGTGAAAACAGGGCTCCGGGGCGCCTTCTCCTATTTCAACCGCGATGCGAGCCGCGCCGAGACGCCCCTCCTCACCGAGCGCGCGGGCGGCGCCAAGCCCACGCGGACCTATAACCGCTTCACCGGGATGCTCAGCGGTCCGATCTTCAAGGACCGCACGTTCTTCATGATCGGCGGCGAGCACCTCAAAGACGTGCAGCCCGAGCCCGCGAGCTACACCGTTCCCACCGCGAGGATGAGGGCGGGCGATTTCTCCGAGTTCCCGAACCTCGTGTACGACCCCCTCCACCGACCGAAACTCGCCCCGCGACATCCAGATCGGCGCGCGGCTCACCTTCTGATGTACCCTTCGCGGGTCCACTTCAGGAAGGCAGACATGAAGTCGAACGCGCACCTTTTCGCGGCGGTGTTGCTTGCCGCCTCCTCGCACGCGCAAACCGCGCCGGCCCCGAGGCCGGCCGCGGTCGCGCTCGCCGCGGTCGTGGTCCGAAACGACGCGGCCTTCGCGAGACGCGAAACCATCGAGGTCTCTCTCAAGTCTCTCCCGGGCGTGGGCAAACCGGCGGATCTCCGGCGCGTGCGGGTGAGGGATGAAGCCACGGGCCAGGAACTCCTCGCCCAGGCGATGGACACGGATGGCGACTACGACGAGGACACCCTGGTCTTCCAGGCCGACCTTGCCAGGGGCGCCACCGCGCGTTTCAACCTGGCCCTCGGCGAAACGCAGACCTACCGGCCCGAGGACTTTCGCGTCTACGGCCGTTTCAATCGCGAGCGATTCGACGACTTCGTCTGGGAGAACGACAAGGTGGCCTTCCGGATGTACGGGGAAGCGCTCGAAACGTGGGTGCGGGAGCCGCTCTCCAGCAGCAGCGTCGACGCGTGGGTGAAAAAGACGAACCGACTGGTGGCGAACGAGTGGTATCTCGTGGACAACTACCACCAGGACCACGGCGACGGCGGCGACTTTTACTCGGCCGGGAAGACCCGTGGCTGCGGCGGCAGCGGTCTCATCGCGGACGGGCGGCTCTTCACCTCGAAGAACTTCCGCAAGTCGCGGGTGCTCTCCCGCGGCCCGATCCGCCTCCTGTTCGAGCTCGAGTACGACGCGTGGGACGTGGCCGGGGTGAAGGTCAAGGAGACGAAGCGGGTGAGCCTCGACGCCGGCTCGAACTTCAACCGGTTCGAGAACAGGTACACCACCGAGGGTGCGGCGCCCCTGCCCGACGGGTTTCTCTACGCGACCGGGACCAAGAAGGAAAAGGGCGCCGATGTGCGTATCGATCCGAAGGTCGGTGTCCTGCGGGCCTGGGAAGAACTGAACCGCTACGGCAAGGATGGCTGGATGGGATGCGCGGTGGTCGTGGATCCGGGGCGGATCGTTTCGAATCCCGAACTCGACGGCAACGTGCTCGTCTCCTTCCGCGGACCGGCGCCCTACTTCGCCGGCACGGGCTGGGACCGAAGTGGCGACTTCAAGACCATGGCCGACTTCGACGCGCACGTGAACACCTTCGCCGCCCGCCTCGCGTCGCCGGTTTCGGTTCAGGTCACCGCGCGCTAGCGCTAGCAGTCCGTGGTGAAAGTCGACCGCGAGCGAAAGTGAGAGATTTTTCGTCAGATCAAGGCGCCGAACCGCAGGAATGCCGCGAGTATTTCAAGGTTTAGCAACGCGGAGCTCTGCGGAAAAGATCCGCTTTCGACGCGGAGGGACTTTCGCCACGGGCTGCTAGGACGAGTCCGCGCGAAGACCTGAGGCTTCCGTCCCATGAGCGCTCTCGCCATCTCCGTATCGAGCGTTCCCATTGAACGAAAAACATAAGGGAGCCCGAACGATGTTGCGCGCGATCCGGAACAAGCAGGTCATGGGGATCACCGATCTCGAGACCGGCAGCGTGTGGAACACCATGCCGCCGCACACCCACACCCGTCGCACCGAGATGTACTTGTACTTCGATCTCGATCCCGGCGCCGTCGCATTCCACTTCATGGGTCCGCCCGAGCAGACGAGGCACCTCGTGGTCCGCAACTTCGAGGCGGTGCTCTCGCCCGCGTGGTCCATGCACTTCGGCGCGGCGACGAGCCGTTACGCGTTCGTGTGGAGCATGGGCGGAGAGAACCAGGAGTTCGAAGACATGCAGGGCGTCACTCTGGACCGCCTGCGCTGACGAGGCTCTCATGAACCTCATACGACGAATCGTCCCGGCGGCCGCCGGGTTTCTCGCCGCCGCCTTCCTCTCGAGCCCTATGCGCGCTCAGTCGAAGCCCGAACCCGATCCCTGGTCGCGCCTCCCCGCCATCCTGGCCGCGATCAAGCCGCCGGTGTTTCCAGATCTTGACTGTCCGATCACCAAGTTCGGCGCGAAGCCGGACGGCGTGACCGAGGCGACCGTCGCCTTCCGCCGCGCCATCGCCGAGTGCAGCTCCAAAGGCGGCGGTCGGGTGGTCGGGCCTCCGGGCGTGTATCTGAGCGGCCCCATCCACCTGAAGAGCAGCATCAATCTTCACATTCAGAAGGGCGCCACCGTCCGCTTTTCGACCGACCCCTCTCACCACCTGCCCGTGGTGAAGACGCGATTCGAGGGCATCGAGTCCATGGGCTACTCGCCGCTCATCTATGCGCACGGCCAGGAGAACATCGCGATCACCGGAGAAGGCACGCTCGACGGCCAGGCTTCCGACCTGAACTGGTGGAAGTGGAAGGGCCGCACAATACCCATGCCGGGGACGCAGCGTGCTCAAAACTCGCCCACCCCCGAGGTTCGAATGGTCGGACCACGAAGGGGATGCACGAAGGACGCCCGCCTCTTCGAAGGCCCCGGGAATCGGCCCCTGGAAAAGTGGTGTCGGTAGGACTTCGGAGGCCAGAATATTGATAAATCCGGTACAATTCGCGCGGGCAGTTCGACGGCGCCGGCCGGATAACAAGGCGGTGTCGCTTCAACTGGAGCCTGTCCTGAAAAATGCCGGCATCGACAAAAGGTAAGACCTCTAAGGTCCCGAAAACCAAGGCTGAACTTCCGGCCGCGGGCCAGGTGGTCGACTTCGTCCGTCGCCAGATCGAGGCGGGCCGTCTCGGGCCGGGGATGCGCCTGCCCGCCGAGCGTGATCTCGCCCAGGAGATCGGCGTGAGCCGGCCCTCGCTGCGATCCGGTCTGCAGACCCTTCAAGCTCTTGGCGTCATCCAGTCGCGGCAGGGCGCCGGCACCTTCATCGCCGATGGTCCGCCGAGGCTCGGCAGCGCGCCCCTCAGTTTCCTCGCCGCCCTTCACGGTTTCACCCGGGACGATATGTTCGAAGCCCGTCGCGTCCTTGAACTCGGCGCCGCCTCGCTCGCCGCCGAACGCGCGACCATGGACAAGATCACCGCCCTTGCGGACGAGGTCGCGGCGATGTTCGCCGCCCTCGATGACCCGCAGGAGTTCCTGATCCACGACGTTCAGTTTCACAAGGCGGTGGCCGCGGCCTCCGGGAACCCCGTTCTCGCGACCCTCATCGACACGATCTCCGGCCTCGTCTACGAGACCCGAAAGCTCACCGTCGAACGCGCGCACGATCTCAAGGAGTCGGCGGAAATGCACCGCCGCATCTACCGCGCGATCAAGGCGGGCGACCCCGAAAAAGCTCGCGACGAGATGGGGATGCATCTCCTGCTGGCCCGCCCGGCCCAGGCGTCGGAAGAAGAGGTGAAGCCCTCGAAGCGTTCCCCGGCGGGCGCCCGGTAGGAGAATGTGATGAAGGAACGGGAACTCTCGGGACGCGTCGCGGTGGTGGTCGGCGGAACCTCCGGCATCGGCCTTGCCCTTACTCAGGGCCTCGCCTCCGCCGGCGCCGACGTGGTGCCCATTTCCCGGCGAGTCGACATGGTGAACCAGGCCGCGGCTTCGGTTGAGGGGATGGGGCGCCGCAGCTTGCGGCTCACCGCCGATGCCCTCGATCGGCCGGCCCTGCAAACCGCCCTCGACGCGACGCTCAAGGCATTCTCGAGAGTCGACATTCTCGTGAACTGCGCGGGCATCACGAAGCGCACACCGAGTCTCGACGTATCCGACGAGGAATGGGACTCGATCATCGCCACGAATCTCACCGCGACCTTTCGCTCCTCCCAGGTATTCGGCCGGGCCATGTTGGAGAAGGGCTACGGACGCATCATCAATGTCGCGTCGCTCGCGTCCTTCATCGGCCTCTTCGAGGTGGCGGCCTACACCGCGAGCAAGTCGGGGGTGGCCGGCCTCACCCGCGCCCTCGCCGTCGAGTGGGGCCCGCGCGGCGTCAACGTGAACGCGATCGCGCCCGGCGTTTTCCGGACCGCGCTCAACACGAAGCTCCTCGACGAATCCGGCCGGGGTCAGGAGTTCCTGACCCGCACTCCGCTGAAGCGTTTTGGCCGCGTCGAGGAACTTGCTCCCGCCTGCGTATTCCTCGCGTCCGAGGGCTCGAGCTTCGTGAATGGCGAAGTTCTCACCGTCGATGGCGGTTTCCTTGCGAGTGGCGTCAACCAGTGAAAATCACCAATGTGGTGGTCCGCGACATCCGTTTCCCCACCTCCGCCGAGGCGGATGGTTCGGATGCCCTCAATCTCGGCGACTATTCGGCCACTTACGTCGTCCTCGAAACGGGAACCGGTCTCGAGGGCCATGGCCTGACCTTCACCAATGGCCGGGGCAATGAGATCGTGGTCGCCGCCGTCCACGCGCTCAAGCATCACGTGGTCGGCCGACGCCTCGACGACCTCACAGGCGACATGAGGAGATTCTTCCGGGATCTCACCGTGGACAAGCAGCTCCCCTGGCTGGGGCCGGAAAAAGGCATCCTCCACATGGCCACGGGCGCGATTCTGAACGCGGTGTGGGACCTGTGGGCCAAGTGCCTGAAGAAGCCGATGTGGAAACACCTCGTCGACCTCTCGCCCGCGCAGCTCGTGTCGACCATCGACTTCACCTATATCTCAGACGTGCTGAAGCCGCAGGAAGCGATCGAGATGCTTCAGGCGCGGATTGAAGGACGGGAGGCCCGCGAAGCCGAGATGCGGGCCGACGGGTATCCCGCCTACACCACCTCCACCGGCTGGCTCGGTTATCCCGACGAGAAGGTGCGTCGCCTTTGCAAGGAGGCGATCGCGCAGGGCTGGACCGCCTTCAAGATGAAGGTGGGCCAGAACCTCGAGGACAACGTTCGCCGCGCCACGATCATGCGGGAGGAGATCGGTCCCGCGCGGAAGCTGATGATGGACTCGAACCAGTGTTGGGACGTGGACGAATCGATCACCCAGATGAAAGCGCTCGCGCGTTTCGATCCGTGGTGGATCGAGGAGCCAACCAGCCCCGACGACATTCTCGGCCATGCCCGCATCGCCCGCGCGGTGGCGCCCATCGGGGTGGCCACCGGCGAGGTCTGCCAGAACCGGGTGATGTTCAAACAGCTGCTTCAGGCCGACGCAATCAGGTTCGTCCAGGTCGACTCCTGCCGCATGGGCGGCGTGAACGAAGCGGTGTCGGTGATCCTGATGGCGGAGAAGTTCAAGAAGCCGGTGTGCCCGCACGCGGGCGGCGTCGGCTTGTGCGAATACGTCCAGCACCTCTCGATCTTCGACTACATCGCGGTCTCGGGCTCCCTTGACGACCGCCTGTGCGAGTACGTCGATCATCTCCACGAGCACTTCGTCAATCCCTGTATTGCGAAGAACGCCCGCTACGTCACTCCGCTCCAACCCGGCTATAGCATCGACATCAAGCCGCAATCGATGGCGGAGTACGAGTTCCCGAACGGCCGGGTCTGGCAAAGGTTCGTCGCCTGAGGAAACCAAAACCCGCAATGCGCGTTCAGCCCGAAAGGAACTTAGACAGGACGGAGAAGATGGCAGAGCAAAAGACCGAGCGCGTGGGTTATGTCCGGTGGATCGTGTGCGCCCTCCTGTTTGGCGCGGCCGCGATCAACTATCTGGATCGTCAGATCATCGCGATCCTGAAGGGCACGCTTCAGACCGAGTTTTCCTGGACCGAGCGGGACTACGCGGCGATCATCTTCAGCTTTTCCCTGGCCTACGCGATTGGCCTCGTCATCGCCGGCCGGGTGATCGACGGCGTGGGCGTGAAGAAGGGCTTCGCTCTGGCCGTGGGTTTGTGGAGCCTTGCCGCCATGGCTCACGGAATCGCCGGAGCGTTCCCCGGCCTCGCGATACCAACCGTCCTGATCAACCCTCCGTCCCTGGTCCTCCTGAGCGGAGCGGCCGCCGGATTCGCGCTCGCGCGGTTCGTTCTCGGCATCGGTGAAGCCGGGAACTTCCCGGCCTCTATCAAGACCGTTGCGGAGTGGTTCCCGAAGAAAGAGCGCGCCTTTGCCACCGGTATCTTCAACTCGGGCACGAATCTGGGCGCTCTGGGCGCGCCCCTCATGGTTCCGTGGATCACCATCCACTGGGGCTGGGAGGTGGCGTTCCTCGCCACCGGTGCCATCGGCTTCGTCTGGCTGGCCCTTTGGTGGAAGTACTACCACGCTCCCGAGAGTCACCCTGACCTCTCGGCGAAGGAACTCGCGCATATTCGTTCAGACCCGCCCGAGGCGGTCACCCACATCCCGTGGAAGAGCCTCCTGCCGCATCGCCAGACCTGGGCCTTCGCGATCGGCAAGTTCCTGACCGACCCCATCTGGTGGCTCTATCTCTACTGGATCCCCGACTTTCTCAAGCGCAACCACGGCATCGACCTCACCACCATCGGGCCCCCGGTGGTCGTGATCTACCTGGTGGCGGATGTCGGGAGCATCGGCGGTGGCTGGCTGTCGTCGCACTGGATCAAACGCGGCTGGTCCACGAACAAGGCGCGCAAGGCCGCCATGCTGGTGTGTGCGCTGTGCGTCGTGCCCATCATGTTCGCCTCCGAGGTCAAGAGCCTGTGGGCGGCGGTCGCCCTCGTGAGCCTGGCCGCGGCCGCGCATCAGGGCTGGTCGGCGAACCTGTTCACCTTTACTTCCGACATGTTCCCGAGGCGCGCCGTGGGATCCGTGGTCGGCATCGGCGGTACCGCAGGGGCGATCGGCGGCATGCTGATCGCTTTGGTTGTTGGTGAGATCCTCACCCGCACGGGCAGCTACTACCTCATCTTCCTCATCGCGGGTTCGGCGTATCTGGTGGCTCTCCTCATCATTCACCTGCTCATCCCGAAATCGGAGCCGGCGAAACTCGAGGCCTGATCTCGCCGGGGAAGCCGACTCAGGACCTTCATCCCATGATGTTCATCAACGACGACTTTCTTCTCGAGACGGATCTCGCCCGGCATCTCTTCCACGATGTCGCGAAGGTCCAGCCCATCATCGACTACCACTGTCACCTTCCAGTGGACCAGATCGCTTCGAATCACCGCTTCCGCTCGATCACCGAGATCTGGCTCGATGGCGACCACTACAAATGGCGGGCGATGCGGGCCAACGGAGTCAATGAGCGGTTCTGCACGGGCGACGCCTCCGACTTCGAGAAGTTCGAGGCGTGGGCGAAGACCGTACCCGAGACGATTCGCAATCCCCTGTACCACTGGACGCACATGGAGCTGCTCAGGCCTTTCGGCATCGAAGAGCTTCTGAACCCGAGGTCGGCTCGATCGATCTACGACCGCGCCACCGCGCGGCTCCAGGAGGAGGGCTTCACCACCCTCGGCCTCCTGAAGCAGTTCAAGGTCGCGGTGGTCTGCACCACCGACGACCCGGTCGACTCCCTTGAGCATCACCAGGCCCTGGCCGGGCGGCCGAGCCCCGAAACGTGCGTGTACCCGACGTGGCGGCCCGATAAGGCCCTCGCCATCGAAGATCCCGGGCAGTGGAATGAGTGGATCGCGGCCCTCGAGGCGGCGAGCGGAATCGGCATCGGGACCTGGACCCAGCTCATGGACGCCCTCGAGAGCCGTCACGCGTTCTTCCACGAGATGGGCTGTCGAGCTTCCGATCACGGCCTGGAGCGGATGTACGCGACAGCGTTCACGGATCCCGAACTCGCGGTTTCGTTCGACGCGCTGCGCTCGGGGCGGCCGCTACCCCCGGGGGCGGGCGAGAGATTCAAGTCCGGCCTCCTTCACCACATGGCCGTGCTCGATCACCGGCGGGGCTGGGTTCAGCAGTTCCACCTGGGCGCGCTTCGCAACACCAACGCGCGGGCGAGGCGGATCCTCGGGCCCGACAAGGGGTTCGATTCGATCGGCGATTTCGACCAGGCCGCACCTCTTGCCCGGTTTCTCGACCGGCTCGACAATTCGAACCAGCTCGCCAAGACCATCCTCTACAACCTCAACCCGAGGGACAACGAGTTGTTCGCGTCGATGATCGGCAACTTCCAGGACGGGTCGGTCGCGGGGAAGATGCAGTACGGGGCGGCATGGTGGTTCCTCGATCAAAAGGACGGGATGGAGGCGCAACTCCGGGCGCTCAGCAACCTCGGCCTGTTCTCGCGCTTCGTGGGGATGATTACCGACTCGCGCAGCTTTTTGTCCTATTCGCGGCACGAGTACTACCGGCGTCTCGTCTGCAACCTTTTGGGCAATGATGTTCGCGCTGGATACCTGCCCGACGACCCGGAGCTGCTCGCGAACGCGGTGCGCAACGTCTGTTTTGGCAATGCGAAGTCGTACCTCGGCCTCACCCTCGGCACCCTCGCCGAAAGGGCCTGATCCGGGCAGCCGACCCAATATCTACGCAAAAGCTTGACAAACACTGTTTGCCTCGCGTAGCCTCCGCTTCGAGGTTGGAGGCGGGCAGGACGCCCACCTGACCGGCCTCCCCTTTATCTAATTTCCAGAAAGAGACCCTCATGAATCGTCGCAACCTTCTCGCCGCTCTTGCCGTCCTCGCCCTCGCCGGCAACTCCGCCCACGCCGCCGATGCCCCCAAGGACATCGTCGACACCGCGGTCGCTGCGGGCAGCTTCAAGACCCTCGCTACCGCTCTCACCGCCGCCGGCCTCATTGACACCCTCAAGGGCGCCGGTCCGTTCACGGTCTTCGCTCCGACCGATGAGGCGTTTGCGAAGCTCCCCGCCGGGACCCTCGAAGCCCTCCTCAAGGACAAGGCCAAGCTCACCGCCGTTCTCACGTATCACGTGGTCGCCGGAAAAGTTCTGGCCGCGGACGTGGTGAAGCTCAAGAGCGCCAAGACCCTCCAGGGCAGCAGCGTGACCATCAACACCGCCATGGGTGTCAAGGTCGATGGCGCGAACGTGGTGAAGACCGATATCGCGTGCAGCAACGGCGTGATCCACGTGATCGACGCCGTCATTCTCCCCAAGATGTAAGCAGACGGCGTGCGCCCCGGGACCCCTCAGCCGCTTCAGGGATCCCGGGGCTTTTTTTGTCCCCGAATCAGTTCGCTTCGGCGATGATGACCACACCGCCCTTACCGGGCTTCACCTTCGGACCGGTATCCGCCCCGGGCTCCTTGTTCTCGCCCCGGACCGTCAGCTCGTTGAAGACCTTCCGCACCGGAAAGACCCCTCTCGCCTTGATGCTCGCGAGGTTCTTGTCGCTCTCGCTGTCTACTTCGCCGACGAGAATGACCTCGCCGTTGGTCACCAGGATGTGGATGCCGTAGTTCCCCGTGGGGTTAAAGCCGGGGAAGAACGGATTGCCGATGCCCATCGGGCCAAACGCGCTGAAGCGGCCGCGCGGGCCGTAGCCGACCCCGTTGGCGAGCGCCATGTCGGTGGCGGTGCCGTACCGGGACAGCCAGCCGTCGCGATAGATGGTGAGGTAGACCTTGGCGCGGATCTCGTCGTCCTGAACGCCCCAGTCGAGTTCCTCGATCTTGTTGACCACCTGTTTCACGCCTTCGACCTTCGATACCGCCCGCTCGGCCTCCTCCTTGAGGGAGTCGCGGAAGACGTAGCCCCCGAGTTCGACCGTGCCATTCGCGTGGACCTCGTAGTTGAGGATGTCGAAAACGCCGTAGTAGGACAGCGCTTCGAGGCTCTGCCGAACCGCTCTCGAGACTTCGGGCTCGGCGGAGACTTCTTTCCTGGGGGCGGCCTCCGCCGCGGCTATCGTGCTGAGCGCGGCCAGGGAAAACAACGCGACTCTCGTGATTCTCTTCATGATGACTCCTCCTGATGACGGTGGTTGAACGCAACCGCCCGAGGGAGCAAGCCCCATGCCAGCCAAACCGCACGACTCTGAAGTGCGTCTTAAGAATCGTGGGGTTCTTCGACGGTCCAGGGTAAGGAAAGTTGGGCGCTCGGCGTTTTTAGCAACCTGCTAGAAAGAAAGGCGCGCGCCGAGTTGGATCCGGCGCATGTTGCCCGCGGTGCGGATCTTGCCGAAGGTGGCGGGCGCATTTATGTTGGTGCCCGGGTTCGACAGGTTCACGATGTTGAGGACATTCGTAGCCTCGGCGCGGAACTGGAGCGTGGTGCGGCCGCGAAGGGGAATGTCGCGAAAGAGGCCCAGGTCCAGGTTGCGATAGCCGGGGCCGTCGATGAGGTTGCGACCGGCGGTGCCGTTCGTTCCGAGAGCCGGGACGGCGAAAGCCGCGGTGTTGAACCAGCCTTCGATCAGCTCGCCCCGGGGACGGGAGTGGTCAAGTTCGGGGTCGCCCACGAGGTTCGCCCGATCATTGGCGAGACCGTCGAGATTCCGGTCCTGACCCGCGGTGATGTTGAGGGGTGTGCCGGTCTGCAGGGTCAGGATGGCCGAGAGAGTCCAGTCCTGGGCGAGGAAGCGCAGGGGCGACTTCCCGTCCTTGAGGTAGTCGACCTTCCAGATGGCGGAGAGAACGAAGCTGTGCCGCCGGTCGCCGGAGTTGCGGCCGCGCTCATCGGCGAGCCGCGTGGCGTTTTGAACGGTGGGCAGCCCGCCGCCCTGGAAGTCGACGTCCTCGTAGCCCCGGCCGAATGAGTAGTAGGCCTTGCCCGAGATGTGAGCTCCCCGGCGCTCGGCGCTGAACTGCACGCCGTTGTAGTCGCTCGCGAAGATGGAAGAGAGGACGTTCGCGGCGCCGATGGTTCCCGGCAGGTAGGGTCTTCGGGAGTTGACGTTCGCGGCGGTGGCGCCGGTGGCAAGAACAGGATAGTTATTGTCCACGGGAGCCGCGAGGTTTCGTGCGAACGCCCCGACATAGGACGCGCTCACGCTCGTGTTTCGGCCGATTTCCTTCTGCACGGTCACGTTCACCTGGTAGGTGAGCGGCCAGACGAAGTCGAGCGCGGGCCCGAAGACCTGCGCGGGAAGAGTGAAGCGGGGCGCGGCCGCCGAGTAGTTGAACGGGAAAGGTCCGACCCCGCCGGGAAGATTGCGATAGGGATCCGAGAGCGTGAACACGGTGGGGAAGGACTGCCTCACCGTGAACGGCTGGTTGTCGGCGGTGGTGTTCCACTCATTGCCGGTGATGCTGCCGTAGAAGACACCGAATCCGGCGCGGACGGCCATGCGTCCATCGCCCTTGGGATCCCAGGCGATGCCGATGCGCGGCGCGATGTTGTTGAAGTCCGTCTTGACGATCCCGCGGCTCACCCCGGCATCTCCGGGGAAGAGGAGGCCGGTGGGCGCGGTCGGCGAAACCGTCGACTTCTGGCCGGGGACGAAGGCAAGCTTGCGGTCCTGAGGGTCCGTGAACGGGAACTGGACGTCGTAGCGCAGGCCGAGGTTCAGGGTGACCCGCGGGTGGATGCGGAAATCATCCTGGGCGAACAGGCTGATATACGCCCCGTTGTCGGTCTTGCGCACCGGAGCGTCCTGGGTCATGGTGCTCGGGAGGCCGAGCAGGAAGTCGGCGTAGGCGTTGCCGGTCTTGCTGCCGTTGAAGGCGAACACCCCGTAGTTGTCGAGCAGGGTGTCGTGCACGATCTTTTCGTACGACACCTCGGCCCCGAACTTGAGCGAGTGGTTGCCGCTGCTGATGCTGAGCGCGTCCTTGACGCCGAAGTATTCGCTGCCCGCGTCGGGGCCCGCGATCGAGGTCTGCCCGGTGAAGTAGCCGGTGACGGTGAGGCGGGGCAGGGTGGGGTCGCCCTGGGGCGTGAACTTCGAGCCGAGATCAGCGAGCGAGGTGGTGGGGTTGTTCACCCGGCCGCCGAACTGGCGCATGTAGGAGGCCCGGAACTGATTGATCCGGGTCGGGCTGAGCGTCAGGGTATGCGCGAGGTTGACGTTGTGCTGGTTCCACTTGAAGTCGCGGTCGACCCAGGGGATGTTGCCGCTTAGGGAAAGGGGCTGCGTGTCCGTGCCCTTCTGATAGAAGTAGCTCAGGGCAAGGCTCTGCGTGTCGGAGAGCTTGTGGTCGAGCTTGAGGGTCGCCTCATTGGTGTTCAGGGGGTCGGGCCGGCGCACTTCGAAGAAGTTGTTCGGCAGGTTCGACGTCGGTACGAACTTGTCCTGGATGTTCTTCGCGGTCACGTCGAAACGCGCGGCCGGAATCATCCCGCCGGGGAAGGGCTGGCCGGTCGCGGGGTCGCGCGGCTTGCTCGCCGATTGCGAGAAGTCGCCCGCGCGCTCGAGGGCGGTGGGGACGACCGCGCTGTTCCGGAAATACGTTTCCTCCTGACGCAAGCCCGAATAGCTGACGAAGAAGAAGGTCTGGTCTTTCTTGATCGGCCCGCCGAAAGCGCCGCCGAACTGGTTGCGGTCGAGGGGGTCCTTGGTGCCGATGGAACCAGCAGGCGCCCACCGCTTCGAATTGAGCTTCTCGTTGCGGAAAAACTCGAACGCGGCGCCGTGGAACTCGTTGGTGCCGGACTTGGTGACCACGTCCACCACGCCGGCGGCGTAGCGACCGTATTCGGCGGCGTATCCGTTGGTCAAAACCCGGAACTCCTGGACTGCTTCGGGGTTCGGGGCCGGGTTGCCGGTGCCGCGCAGACCCGCGGTGTTGTTGCCGCCGTCGAGCTGGAAGTTCACGCTGCCCATCTGCGCTCGGCTCGAGCCGTTGATGGTGGTGAGCTGCTCCGGGCCTCCCAGGGAGTTGGCACTGTCATTGCTGCTGACGCCGCCGGTAAGACTCAGCAGCGAATAGAGGTCGCGATTCACGAGCGGCAGGTTCAGAACCTCGTTCTGGCCGACCGTGCGGGACAACGTTGCCGATGTGGTCTCCACCAGAGGTGCGTCGGCCACGATCGAAACCACTTCGGTCAGGGCGCCGAGCTCGATCACGGGATCGATGCGGGCGTTGCGGCCGACCTCGAGCAGGATGCCGGTCTGGGAGAAGTTCTTGAAGCCCGGCATGGTCACGCCGAGCACGTAGCTGCCCACCGGGAGCAACCGCAAGGCGTACTGCCCGGTCGAATCCGTGGTGATGCTTCTCGAATATTGAGTGCCCGCGTTGGTCGCGGTCACGGTGGCTCCGGGCACCGAAGCACCCGACGAGTCCTTGACGCCGCCGAGAATGGTTCCGGTGGGGATCTGACCCAGGGCCGGCGAGGCCAGCAGCAGGGCCGCGAGGGCGGCGCCCGCCCATGGTCTGGTGATCGACCCTGAATGGGAGCGCCGGGGTTCCGTCGTGTTCCGTGCCTTCATTGAAGCCTCCTGAGCGGTGCGGTGTAAGCCCGGGCCGCGCCCGGTCCGGCATTTGTCCTTGCAACGGACAATATGCCTGCCTCCGCTCGGCTGTCAAGCGGAAATCTCGCGAGGCCGAAAAAGCGGGCAGGCCACCGAATCCCTGATATTGCACGCAAATGCCATGAATCAGCGCCTGCACCCTCGCCGGTCCCAGAAAAGACTTGCCTTCATGAGGCACGCTGGGGTTATATTGAACAGGAATAGGACAAATGCGCCCCCTTCATCCTCAGCATCTGCGCGTGGCCACCCGGGGCACCACCCGGGAGATCAACCGTCGCATCGCGCTCAATCTCATCCGGACGAACCAGCCGATTTCGCGCGCCGACCTCGCGCGCCTCATGGGCACCAGGCGGGGCGCGGTGAGTCTCCTCGTGAATGAGCTCATCGATGAGGGCGCCATCTTCGAGGGCGCCACGGGCGAGGCGAAACGCGGCCGCAAGCCCACCTTCCTCTATATCGATTCGCGAAAGCGGTGCGTGGTGGCCGTGGACATACGGCCCACCCGCACCTTCATCATGGTGACCGACCTCGTCGGCCGGCAGCTCGCGAGCGTCACGAGCTTTCCGACCGAGCGGGAGCCGAAGAAGTTCGTCGCTGACCTCGTCAAACGCATCAAGGCGATCCTGGTTGAACACAAGGATCTCGGCCGGTGCCAGGGAGTGGGCGTGGTGGTGCCGGGTATGGTGGAGTCGAGTGCGGGCAGCGTCTTGCGCGCGCCCAACCTCGGCTGGAAAGACGTGAAGCTGCGCGACCCGCTGGCCGCCGCACTCGGAATCCCGGTGCAGATCGAAAACTCCGGCAAGGCCTGTGCCCTCGCCCAGCTCTGGGCCACCCGCGACGCGAAGGCTCCCACCAACTTCGTCTACATCACGGTGTCGGACGGCCTGGGTGTGGGCGTCGTCATGGGCGGCGAGCTGGTGCGCGGCCAGCACAACATCGCCGGGGAGTTCGGGCATGTGCCGCTCAACGTCGATGGGCCCCGGTGCGGCTGCGGCGCCACCGGGTGCTGGGAGGCCTACGTCTCGAACCTCGCCACCCTGTCGCGCTACTTCGGGCGCGATCTTCGCGAGCGACCGGTGGCCGCGGATGTCGCGGCCCTGACCGTCGACGACTTGATCGCGCGGGCCCGGGGGGGCGACGGCAAGGCCCTCGCCGCCCTGCTTTCGACCGCGCGTTATCTCGGCCTCGGCCTTGGATCGGTGGTGAACGCGATCGATCCCGCCCACGTATACATCGGCGGCGAGATCACCGCGGCGTGGGACCTCATCGAACCGACGGTGCGTTCCGGTCTCGCCGAGCGCGCCCTGACTCCGCCGGCCGGCGCCACGCCCATCACGATCGTCCCGCCCGAACAGTATCCGCGCCTTCGTGGTGCGGCGGCGCTCGTGGCCGCGCCGTCCTTCGCGGAAAGAGGGGTCGCATGATGATCCGCCGGATCGTGATCCTCTTCACGGGCCTCCTCGCTGCTTCAGCGCCTCTCCCGGCTCGGGCGCAGGACAGTGTCATCAAGACCTCGGCCTTCAAGGCTGACATCGATCGGTTCTTCGACGCGGAGATCGCTTCGCACTTCGCGCAGGTGGGCGACGATGGCCCGCTGCCCGATCGAGTCCATGGCGCCCTGACCACCGGTGATTTCTCGTGGGCGGCCTTTGCGCGATCCCTCGCCGCGTACGCCGACGCGCGGGGCACCCTCAAGGTTGCGGGCCGCGACATCGTTCCTCTGATCACGCGGATCGGGGTGAGCGAATCGAGGAGCGGGGGCAAGACCTTCGCCCAGCTCAATGCGGCGATGGCCCTTCGCTACCTGGGGAAGGATATGAAGTCCAACCCGCTCTGGACCTCCCTCTCCGCCGAAGATCGCCGCCACTGGAAGTCGCTCCTCGACCCGACCCGCTTCTACGATCCCCGGACCCGCCAGGTGATCAACCTGCCCGAGAACTATCTTGGCGTCGCCGCCCGCGTGGCCTCGATCGGTTTTCAGATCGGCGTTCTCGAGGATCGGGCGTTCCTCGATTCGATCCTCGAGCGTGCGGCCGAGCCGTTCAGGCAAGGCGCGCTCTACGCCGACGACGGCGGAACCACCGGGCGGTACGATCGCTACTCGAACGAGTACGCGCGTTACGTCTACGAGGCCGCGGAAACGGCGGGCCGGAAGGATCTCGTGTCAGCTCTGACGCCGTCGCTCGTCGCGCAGATGAAGCTCTGGTGGGATCTGGTGTCCCTGGACGGCTACGGGTATCCATGGGGCCGGAGCCTCGGCGTCGTGAGCTACCTCGATACGCTGGAGATCGCGGGCTTTCTGGCCCTGCATCCTGAGTTCCGGCCCGCACCTCTCAAGGATCTGGTCAGTCAGTTCCGCCGATCGTGGCTCTGGCTGATGCGCGACTACAAGCCCACCACCCATCTGCTCTCGGTGTTCGATCCCGGGCGCGGAAGCTACGCGTACATCTCGAAAGAGAGGGAATGGCAGCAGACGTCCGCGTTCTTCGGAAAGGCCCTGATCGCGCAGGAGAACCTCTTCAAGGGAATCGCGGTGGAAAAGCTCGAGTCGTTTCCATCGACCCCGAAGCTGCCCGGGGTGGCGCGCTTTGAGTACTTCCGGCAGGGCGACCGACCCGCCGGGGTCTGGCTCGTGCGACAAGGATCGCTTCGCTTCGCCCTGCCGATTACCACCGGCACCAAGCCCGGGGTCGCGGATTACCTGCCCGCACCGCATGGCCTTTTGGGCTTCGCGGCTCCCGTCGAGCAGGTGGCGCCCGCGGGAGCGACCCACTACGAACTGACCGATGGCCGCGTTCTCATCGCCACCGATGGCGCCGACCAGATTGAGCCCGGCAGGGACGGTCGCTCCCTCCGCGCGGTGTGGCGGAGATTCGCCTTCACGGGCGGGAAGCCCGCGGAATGGGTTGAACCCGGATTCGAGGTCGCGGTTTCCTGGACGATCCGGAACGGAACCCTCACCCGAACGGAAACGATCACCGCCGCCACGAGCCTCGTACTGCGCTCGGTAAAGTGGGTCCTCACTTCGACCGCGCGCGATCACGCGTTGCTTTCGAAAGACGGGGTCGAGACTCTGACTCTCGATGGACGCGAAGGAACGCTTGGCGTCGCGAGCCGAGGCGATCTTGTGCGCGCTTCGATACAGGAGATTCCCGACGGCCCCCTTGGCCGGGGCGCGCGGGGCGCCATTCCGCTGCACGTCACTTTCGCGGCGAAGGACCTTCAACTCTCCCCAGGAAATCCGCGCCGGTTCGAGATCTCACTCACGCCGACAACCGCGGCGCCCACCGACTTCACCCAAAGGAATCCAAGATGAGCACCGCCACCGCTGAAAACTCCCTCACTCTCGACCGCTGCGTCGTTCGCGATACCGCGGCTGGGAAGGGGCGCACGCGGGCGGTCAGCCCGGACACGACGTCGGCGAAGCACCTGCACTACGGCCGGATCATTCTCGACGCGAGCGATGCGCCTCTTTCGATCGACACCGCCACCCACGAGACCGGCTTCATTGTCCTCAACGGCGCGGCCTCGATCACCACCGCGGGCAAGACCTACGAAATGGGCCGCTACGACGCGCTCTACACGCCTCGTGACAGCCGTATCGAAGTCCGCGCGGGCGAAGGCGGCTGCGACCTCGCGGAGATCTCGTCGCCGGTTGAAAAGTTGTACCCCGTTCAGTTCGTGCCTTTCGCCGATGTCCAGAAGGATTCCGGACTCCACTTCAAGGCCGGCGGCCCCGCGGCCGAGCGCACGCTGAACGTTCTCTTCGGCAAGAACATCCAGGCCGGCCGGATCATGGCCGGCGTCACGTTCTCGGCTCCCGGCAACTGGACTTCGTGGCCGCCCCACGAACATGCGGCTCTGGCGGAAGAGGCCTACCTCTTCATCGACATGCCCGCGCCGTCCTTCGGCATTCAGATGGTCTACACCGACAAGACGTCGCCGGAACTCGCGGTGGTGGTGCGTGAAGGCGATGTGGTGCTGATGCCTAAGGGCTATCACCCAAACGTCGCGGCGCCTGGAGGCTCGATCAACTTTCTGTGGATGATGGCGGCGAACCGCGAGACCGAGGATCGTCTCTTCGGGGTGGTGAACGTTCATCCCGATTTCAGGCAGACCGGCTCGGGCCTCGATGCCGGAAAGGCGAAGTGAGCATGCCGACGCCTCCCGTCCCGCATCAGGCCTGGAACTGGGCCACCATCCCGCAAGAGACGCTTGGCGAGGGCATTGTCCGGCAGATGATCTACGGAGCCACCCTCATGATCTGCCGCCTCACCTTCGCGCCCGGCACGGTGACCACCGCTCACGACCACGTTCACGAGCAGATGACCATCGTCGAGAAGGGCCGCGTCCGATTCGTGGTCGGTGACGAAGAAAAAGTGTTCGGCCCGGGGGACGTTCTGCTCTTCCCAAGCGGCTTCTGGCATGGCGCCACGATGCTGGACGAAGAAGTGATCCTGGTCGACATCTTCTCGCCCCGGCGCGAGGATTTCCTCAAGCCGTCGGCCTAGCACCCTGGAACAATGACCCGGACCCTCTTCTCGCTCGACGGCCGCGTGGCTCTGGTGACCGGGGCCTCGCGAGGCATTGGCGCGGGGATCGCGAAGGCCCTGGCCGCCGCGGGCGCCGACGTGGCGGTCCACGGCAACGCCACGCCGCCTCAAGCGACCTGCGAAGCGGTGCGCAGATACGGCCGAAAAGCGGTGGCCCTGATCGGCGACATGGCCGAGGCCGGAACACCGGATCGTCTGGTGGCCGAAACCGTCAAGGCCCTGGGCCGGCTCGACATCGTGGTCAACAACGCGGGAATCATCCGCCGTGGCCCCACCGTCGACACGACCGATGCCGATTGGCACGCGGTTATCGACGTGAACCTGAACGGCGTGTTTCGCCTCTGCCGAGCCGCGGGGCGACACATGATCGCCGCCTCGCAGGGGGGCAAGATCATCAACATCGCCTCCCTCCTGTCGTTCCAGGGCGGGCTGAATGTTCCCGCCTACGCCGCGTCCAAAAGCGCGGTCGCCGGCCTCACCCGCGAGATGTCCAACGAATGGGCGGGCAGGGGAATCAACGTCAACGCGATCGCCCCCGGCTACTTCCGGACCGACAACACCGAAGCGCTCCAGAAGGATGAGACCCGGAACCGGCAGATCCTCGAGCGCATTCCGGCGGGTCGATGGGGCGAGACCTCCGACATCGACGGCGCCGCGGTGTTCCTCGCATCGCGGGCTTCCGATTACGTGAACGGGCAGATTCTCGCCGTCGATGGCGGCTGGCTCGGCCGATAGCCGGGTCGCCAATTAGCAGGAGGTAACGAACATGATGGCGCTTCAGGGTGTGGCTCTGGTGACGGGCGGGGGAGCGGGGCTTGGTCGAGCCTGCGCCCTGGCTCTCGGTAAACGCGGCGCGCGGGTCGCCGTGCACTACATGAAGAGCCGGGCGGGCGCCGATGAGGTGGTGGCGACCCTCAAAGCCGCGGGGACGGATGCGGCCGCCTTCCAGGCCGATCTCACGAAGGCGACCGAGGTCCAGCATCTGGTGGACGTGGTGATGGGGCGATTCGAGGCCATCGACATCCTCGTGAACAACGCGGGCGACCTCATCGCGCGCACGCCACTTCTCGAAATGAGCGAAGAGTTCTTCCGCCAGGTGATGGACGTGAACCTCACGAGCGCGTTCCTCATGTGCCGCGCGGTCGGTCCCGCGATGGTGGCGCGGAAGAGCGGAACCATCATCAACATGTCCTCCCTCGCGGCCTGGAATGGCGGCGGCCCCGGTGCCGGTGCCTATTCCACGGCCAAGGGCGCCATCGTGTCCCTGACGAAGGCCCTCGCGAAAGAGATGTCGCCGCACGGCATTCGCGTCAACTGCGTCGCGCCGGGATTGATCGGCGACACCGCGTTCCACGGCCGGTTCACCGCACCCGCGGCCTTCGAGAACGCCGCGAAGGGCGTGCTGCTCGGCCGGGCCGGAACGCCAGAGGAAGTCGCGGGGGTCGTCGCCTTCCTCGCCTCGACCGACGCCTCGTTCCTGACCGGCGAGACCATCGAGATCAACGGCGGGATGAACATGCGATGAAGATCTCCGGTCTGCGGTGGCTGATGATCAGCCTGATCTTCCTGGCCACGGTCATCAACTACATAGACCGCCAGACGGTCTCCGTCCTCAAGACCGAGATCAGCAAGGACCTCGGTCTCTCCAATTCCGACTACGCGGCGATCCAGAACGCGTTTCTGGTTTTCTACGGGATCAGTCAGATGGTGTCGGGACGTCTCTACGACATCATCGGCACGCGGATGGGCTTCGTGTTTTCCATCGTGGTGTGGTCCCTCGCGGCCATGGCCCACGCGACCGCGCGAACCGCTTCCTCCTTCGCGTTCTTCCGGGCCGTCCTGGGCTTCGGTGAAGCAGGCAACTGGCCGGGTGCGGCGAAGGTGGTGGGCGAATGGTTCCCGGTGCGCGAGCGCGCTTTCGGCATGGGCATCTTCAACACCGGGGCCGCGGTGGGCGGTGCGCTGTCGCCGCCGATCATCGCGTGGCTCGCCACCGTCTACGGGTGGCGCTCGACGTTCGTGATCACGGGTGTGCTCGGTTTTATCTGGCTCGCGGTGTGGCTCGTCTGCTTCCAGGTTCCTTCAAAGCATCCGTGGATCACCGAAGCCGAACGAACGCATATCCTCGATGGCGCATCGGCAACCCCCAAAGGCCCGGAGTGGCGTCCGGGCTGGGGCCAACTCCTTCGCTATCGACAGACCTGGGCGGTGGTGATGGGCCGGTTCATCACCGATCCAATCTGGTGGCTCTACATCTTCTGGCTGCCCTCCTACCTTCAGGAAGCGCGGGGCTTCAGCCTTCAGCAGGTGGGCATGTCGGCCTGGCTGCCGTTCCTGGCCGGCGGCATCGGCGCTCTCTCCGGCGGCTATGCCTCGGGCGCCCTCATCTCGCGCGGCTGGACCGTGGATCGCGCGCGGAAGGTCGTGATGATCTTCGGCGCGATGTTGACGCCGGCCGGCATTCTCGCGATGCGCGCGACCGACCCCTACGCCGCCCTCGGATGGATGGCCGTGGTGCTCTTCGGCTTTCAAGTGTGGGTGAACAATCTGCAGACGCTGCCGAGCGATTTCTTCCCGAGCAGTGCGGTGGGATCGGTCTTCGGCCTCGGCGGCCTCGCCGCCGCGATCGCAAGCGTCCTTTTCAACTGGGGCACCGGCCGGGTCGTCGATGCCTTCGGCTACACGCCGGTGTTTCTCGCCGCCGCGGTTCTCGGGCCGCTTGGCCTCGTGGTGACGCTGTGGCTGGCCGGCCGCATCGGAAGTGTCGTGATCGAACCGAAGGAACAGACCGCATGAAGATGAAGATGAAGACCACGGCCGCCCTCGCCCTGTCGTTCACGATCCCCTCTATCGTTTTCGCCCAGGAGGTTGTCCCGACCTTCGAGGAGCTCCTCGCCCATAGGGTCGCTCTCAAACCGGAACTCGTGGGGGTCCATCCGCGCGTCTTCGTAACCAGGGCCGGGATCGAAACCCTGAGGGAACGCGCCCGTACCACCCATCGCCCCGAGTGGTCGAAAGTGATCGCGAATCTTGCGGCCATGAAAAGCGCGCCGCCCCCGGTTCCGGGGCCCCAGGGACGCCGGTCTCAGAACAACGCGGCCTTCGCGATCGCCGAGGTGAGCCTCGCTTACGTCGTCGAGCAGAAGCCCGAGTACCTGAGCGCGGCGAAAGCGTGGACACTCGCCGCCATCGACTACGAGCCCTGGGGTTACACCTACAACAAGCCCAATACCGATCTCGCGGCGGGCCACCTTCTGTATGCGATCGGCTGGGCGTATGACCTTCTCCACGACGAGTTCACTCCCGCCGAGCGCGCGCGGATCCGAACCTCGCTCGAACGCCACGCGAATCTCGTCTACGACGCTTTCGCGCCGAAGCCGGGCCGGACGCTGCGGTTCACCCAGAATCACGACTTCATTCCCACCGCGGGTCTCGCCGTGACCGCCCTCGCGTTGATGGGCGAATCGAAGGACGCCGAGCGCTGGGCCGCCCTCGCCCGCGCGCACCACCACCGCGCCGGCCAGCTTCTGAGCCCGGATGGCCACTACTACGAAAGTATGGAGTACTGGATCTTCTCGACACCCTGGCTCGTGCACTTCCTCGACGCGTGGGAGCATGCAACCGGAGAGAGCCTGTGGGAACGCGATGTCTTCCGCAACTGGAAGACCTACCTCGCCCACACCCTTCTGCCCGACGGCCAGAACGTCTACGACTTCGGCGACATCTGGGAAGGGCCGGTCACCCGCGCGAAGAAGGGCGGGGATTACCAGCGCGCATACCCGGGCGGGACGCTGCAAAGCAACTTCAACCACATGTACCGCGTGGCCGCCCGCCTCAAAGACCCCGAGGCCCAGGCGATCGCCCTCCGCTACGCGAACTTCGGCCACACCAACCTTGAGGAGTACTGGACCCTGCTGTGGCGCGACGCCACCCTGAAGCCTTCACCCATGAGCGCCTTCCCGCTTCAGCACCACTTCAAGGACATGGGCGTTTTCTATTACCGGACTTCCTGGGAGAGTGACGCGCTCGCCTTTGCATTCAAGGCCGGACCACCCGAAGGCCATCGGGTTGCGGCCCTGCTGCCGAAGATCCCCGAGTGGTCTCTCGACAGCGGCCATGCTCATCCCGATGCCGGGAGTTTCATCATCTGGGCCCACGGCCGCTACCTCACCGGTGACACTGGCTATGCGGGACTGCCGTCCGCGCGCAACCACAACACGGTGACCTTTGGCGGCGTGGGACAAGGCGTTGAGGGTCAGCACGACGTTTGGCGAGGCGCACCGTACTCGGCCTTTGGCGCCATCCGCATCCGCGGCGTCCGATCCGAAGGCCAGGGCATCGCGATCGACGCGGACCTCGTCGCCGCTTATCCAAAGGTGGGCTCACTCTCAGCGTTCATCCGGACGTTCACATTCGACGGTGCGTCGTCGTTTCGCGTCGAGGACCGAATCACTCTGAAGGAAGCGGCGCAGATCGAGTGGCGACTCCAGTCCGACACACCGTTTGGCCCCGCGGACGCTACCGGCGCCTACCGGAACGGCGTGAAGGGAGAGCCCGCGATCGAGGTAGTCATCGAGCGGGAGAAGGATTTCGACGTCGCTCGGGCGGTGGGGAGGATCAAGGCCCCGGGCCAGCCCGGTTCGATCACCGCCGGCCCCGAGGAAGACCGCGGACACGTATTGACGGCGGTCACTAAAGCCCCCGCGGGGGAAACGCGGATCGAGGCGACGATCAGGATCGTGAAGTAGCGAACCAGAGTCAGGACTCCTCCAAGCCGCGCCGGGCCCACCGCAACGTATAGTCGAAGACTCCATGGCGGTTTCCCCGGGCGCGCATTTCGGGCCATATGAGGCAGGACGTCACCATTGGGCGCGAAATGAAGATGATAGAACTCAAGCGCGAGGTGAACGAACTGCTGGCCTTGGCG
>ENA-ORBV01001742-ORBV01001742.1-microbial-mat-metagenome-genome-assembly--contig:-NODE-1742-length-47709-cov-11.610514_pt1 | contig 47709 bp, 29 predicted proteins | sample MGYA00237777_ERZ505514 | MGnify/ENA primary metagenome ERZ505514 (study PRJEB26160, sample SAMN06269048) | microbial mat metagenome | isolation source: Oligotrophic lake microbial mat | place... | reverse complement strand
CGGCATACGAGCTTCGCCTTAGTCTCGTGGGCTCGGAGATGTGTATAAGAGACAGGCCCCCGGCGAGCCGCCGCCCCGCTCCTCCCGGGTGCGATGAGCCAACGAGGCCGCGTTGCGGGGCGCTCCACGCCGCGGAAGATCGCGCCGCTCCTGGGTGCCACGCTCGCAGCGTTGCTCCCGGCGATGTCTGCACCCGCCGCCGCGCGCACGCCCGTACACGTTTCCGTACAGGACGAACAGGCACCAAAGCTGTCGGCCGCGACCGCGCGGGAGATCGCAGGCGAAGGCGCGCTCGGAAATCCGGCGATCCTCGTCAACGATGAAACCGCGGCGGCGGCGCTGTTCGACGGCGACCGCGCATTCGGCCGCGCGCGCGCGACGGGCGCGCAGAAAACCGATCAGGATCTGCGCGCCGCCTTCGAAGCGTGGCAGCGCGCCCTCGAATCGAGCCGCGTCGGTGCGGCGGTGCCGTTTGCGCCGGCACCCGAGCGGGCGCCGCCCGATGCGGGCACACCGCCCCATCTGGACCGACGGCGCAGCGAAGGGATCGAAGTCGCGGTGTTGCGCCGGATCGCCAGTTTGACGGCGGTCGAGCGCGCCGCGTGGCGTGCGCGTTTCGAGCCCCAGGCGAGCGACCGGCTGCGTGCGCTCTTTGCCAGCGCCGCGCGGGGTGCACCGGGTTTCGCAGGCGTCGACGCGCATGCGGCTGCCGTCGAAGCGGGGCTCGCCCGGCTCGAGCGCGACTTCCCCGCCACGAACACCGCGGCGCGCGCCGGATTCGCGCTCATGGATCTCGCCCGCGCGGAAGGCCGCACGTTGGCCGCGCGCACCTGGTACGACCGCGCGCGGCGCCACACGCAGCTCCTCGACTCGGCGGCGGGCCTTCGCGCAGGGACCGGCGCGGTTGGGTCCGTAGATGGGTCCGTAGATTGGTCCGCGGCACTCGCCGCGCGGCAGCCGTCCGGCGGGTTCGACGGGTTCGACGGGTTCGACGGGTTCGACGGGGGGAACGTGAACCCGCAACTCGCGGAGTGGGAGCGCGCGTCGGCGTACGACGTGCGCGCCGCGCTGCCCCTGTCCGATCCGTACTTGCCCGCCGCGCCGAACACCCCCGGGGAAATGGGACGTGGACTGCGTCCCGGCCTCGCCTGGCTTGCGGATGGCCGCGCGGCGATCCAAAGCGCGGGCCGTGTCCTCGTCCTTGCACCCGACGGCGCCGGCTTCGAACTCGCCTTCGAGCCCGTGTCGCTACTCCCGGACGACATCGGCGAGCCGACGCTCCCCTACTCGCCCCCCGGTCAACCCGGTTGGCTTCTTGAACCCGCCGCGCGCGGCACCTCGATCGCGATCGTCGAAGGCCGCGCCACGGCACGCGGCGGTCTGCCCAACGTCTTGCTCCGCATCGACCTACCGCCCGCGCTCGACGGACTCGCGCCACCGGATGGTGTGCGAACGGCGCTGCCGGAGCTCGTCTGGGCGCTGCGTGGCGAGCTCGGCACCCACCGCGCAGCGCAGGGCAACGCCGATGCGGCGCCCGCGCAGAGGATCGCGCACGCGGCGCTCGCGAACGCCGAGCTGCAACCCGGGCCACTTTGGCTCGACCAGCACATCGTTGTGCAGGCGCGCCGCGGCGAAGGCGAAATCGAGGGGCTGCTCGCCGCGGTTGATGCAACAACGGGCGCACCCCTGTGGGTGCGATCGCTCGTCCGCGGTGGCGAGCGCGGGCCGGCGTCGTCGCGTTTTGCACCCGGTTTGATCGCCTGGGGCGCGGCCGCACCCCCCGTCGCTTGTGAACGCGGCATGCGCATTCTCGCGGCGACCCATCTGGGTGCGGTCAGCCTCGTGGACGCGCTCGACGGCCGGATCATCTACACGCTCCTCAACCAACGCGCCGCGGGTTCCGAACCCCTTTGGAGCGGCGCCCGCCCCGTCGCGGTCCCCGGTGGGTTCCTGGTGGCGCCGGTCGATTCGGATTTCCTCTACCGATTGCCCGATGGTCCCTTCGGCGACGGCGAACTCGACGGTCCGAACGGATTCCCGCGCGCGCCGGAGCCGCGCGCGGAGGCGGTCGAGCTGATTGGACACGACGAGTCGGGTGCACTTGTCATCGCTCGGATCGGACCGCGTCAGGGGCTGCGGACGATCGACCTCGCGCGCGGGGACACCCTCGACGCCGTGCATTTTTTGCCGGGCGAAGAGGCGCGTGAGGGTGCGCTCGTAGGCGGGCAGCGTGTCGCCCTCGCGACGGACCGCGCGCTGTGGGTGTTCTCGAAGGAGGACGGCCTCTATCTCAAAGCCGAGCACCCGCTCCCGATGGGCCCCCTCGGCGGCGCGCGGGCCGGTTTGCCGGGCGCGTTCGGCCAAGCGCCCCGCCGCATCGGCGGATCCGTGCACGGCCGCGGCGCGCGCCTCCTCGTGCTCGAACTCGACCGCCTGCTCGTCTTCAACGCCCGCCGCTGACGCGCGCGCCTCGCGCCAACCTCTCAGGTCGCGGGAACAGGTCGGAGCCTTGGCCGGTTGTTGCCCGGGAACGGGCTGCGGCACCGCCGGATGATGCGCCGGAGGGCGGCTGAGCGCGGCTGCGTTTTGGGTGTGCCGATGGGTCGGCGAGCGCTTATGACGGCGGCGGTGCGCCGACGATGTGGTGGCCGAGGCCTTCGAGGGCGGTACGCGCCGCTTCGAAGTGGGCGGCGTCCACGAGCAGCCAATCGGTGTCGTGCGTCGACAGCACGAACACCGGGACGCGCACCGTTGCGAGGGCGGCGCACAAAGCGGCCAAGAGACCGACCGTCGTCATCGGTATGACTCCGACGATGCCGAGGGCGAGCTTGTCGCGCTCGTGCCGAACGCCCACGGGAACCCGCGCTTGCGCGCACACCACCGAAAGTTCGTCCGATGTGCGGGCGACGCAGAAAAAGCGCCCTTGCGCCCATCCGGGGAAGGCCGCGCTGGTTTCGAGGCGCGCGATGGCGAGGCGTTCGTCGTGGACGCGAAAAGTGAAGACGGAGTCGGAGCCCATCGCGACACTCTAGCCCGGGTTATTCACCAGCTTTGCGATCGGACGGCCCAACCGGCGGCCTTCGGCCGCCTTTCATCGCCTGGCGGCACTTTGCGACCACGGGCGTCCTCGTTGACCTGTTCAAGGTCGACTGTGGATCCCGCGGCCCCACAGATCAGGCGGCAACTACCCTGACACCGGGGGGCAGTGCGTAGAGGAAGATGGCCTGCGCCGCGATCAGCGGAAGCTCGGCGCGAATTTCGCTCCAGTGGTAACCCCAGTAGGCGTAGATGCACGACTGCACCGCGGCCTGGATCCAGTGGGCCTTGACAATTTCGAACTGGAGCGCGACGGGCTGGCCGCGCCGTATCCACGCCACCACAGCCGTGCCGATAGCCAGCGCGGCAGCGACGGACACAAACGTCCACACGAGCCGCGGATCGTCGGCGACGATCGAGAGTTGGGTGAACGCGCCGAGGACCGCCGCGAGTCCGAGCGGCACCCACAACAGGCGCTGGTCCCCGCGCACGCCCGCAGGCGGAGCGACGGTGGCCGGGGGAGCACCCGCCGAAGCCGCCGCAGTAGCCGGCGCGCGGCCGCGGATTTGGGGCTGTGGACGGGGTGGCTTCGGGCCGCGGGACCGCGGAGCCGCAGGCAGAAGGGAAGTGAAGTGTGGGCGAGTTCCTCGGGCGGCGGTGCCGACCCCTGCGCTCCCCACCGCGCCGGCATAGCCTGTGCCTATCAAAGTATCGGATATAGCTATGCTTCCAGCCGACGGTTCGCGGCAGCCGAACCCTCGAAACGGTCGCCGAGCCCCCGCGGCCTGAGCGGTTTACCCAATGTGTATGGGTTTTTCTCCGGTCCCGGCGTAGAGGGTGGGGCCTGAGTCGTGTCGAAGCGGGCGCGAAGCGCCGACCCGCGGTCGGTTACCGTGAGCCGCCGCGGCGCGGCCCGCACTCACCCCCGTCCGAACGTCCCAAAGGTCACAAAGGAACGTCAGAAACCCGCGCCCTTGCCCTAGAGCCCATGCAACACGCCGATCCGGCCGCCCTCGAACGCCTGCGCCAGGCCCACGCCCGCCTCAAAACCGAACTCGCGCGCGCCATCGTCGGCCAGAACCAGGTCGTCGACCAGCTCCTGATCGCGCTGCTGGCGCGCGGACATTGCCTGCTCGAGGGGGTGCCCGGCTTGGCGAAGACGCTGATGATCTCGAGCCTCGCGCGCACGCTCGACCTCGGTTTCAACCGCATCCAGTTCACGCCCGACCTAATGCCGTCGGACATCACGGGCACGGACCTGCTGACGATCGACCCGGAGACCGGCGCGCGCGGCTTCCGCTTCGCAAAAGGGCCGATTTTCACGAACGTCCTGCTCGCCGACGAGATCAACCGCACACCGCCCAAGACCCAGTCCGCGCTGCTCGAATCGATGGTCGAGCGCCAGGTCACCGCCGCGGGCCAGCGCTACGAGCTCCCCGACCCGTTTTTCGTCCTGGCGACCCAGAACCCGATCGAGCAGGAGGGCACCTACCCCCTGCCCGAGGCGCAGCTCGACCGTTTCATGTTCATGGTGCGCGTCCCCTACCCGTCCGTGGACGAAGAGCGCGAAATCCTGCGCCGCACGACCGGCGACGCGGTCCAGGACCTGTCCAAGGTGCTGGGCGCGGAGGAACTGCTCGCGATCCAGCGTGCGGTGCGGCAGGTCCCGGTGGCCGACGAGGTGCTCGACTACGCCCTCGCGCTTACACGCAGCACGCGCGTGCACGGCGATGCGCCCGCCGAGTTCCTGAAGGAATGGGTGAGCTGGGGAGCGGGCCCACGCGCGAGCCAGTTCCTGATCCTCGGCGCCAAAGCCCACGCGGCCATCGCGGGACGCGAACACGTCGCGTTCGACGACGTGCGCGCGGTCGCGCACCCGGTGTTGCGCCACCGCATCGTGACAACCTTCGCCGCCGCGGCGGAGGGCATCACGTCGGACCAGTTGCTCGATCGCTTGCTGGACGCGGTGGACCCGCGCCAGGCAAAGGCTCGCCTCGTGGGTCTCGCACCGTCCAAGGGAGCGCAAGCGCGCGCCTGATCGGCCGCGCTCCCTCCCATGGCCTCAAAAGTGTCCGGCGGCGCGGGTGCGCAGGCGGGCGGAACGAGTGCCTTCGACCCGGCGGTGCTCGACCGTCTGGCGCAGCTTTCGTTCGTCGCGCGCACCGTCGTCGAAGGATTTATGGCCGGAAGCCACCGATCCCCGCGCCGCGGCAGCTCCGTCGAGTTCGCGCAGCACCGCGAGTACGTTCCCGGCGACGATCCGCGTTTCGTCGACGAACGCATCTTCGCGCGCTCGAACCGACTCGTCGTCAAGGAGTTCGTCGCGGAAACGAACTTCGCGCTGCACCTGTTGGTCGATGCCTCGGCGTCGATGGGCTTCAAATCCCTGCGCTGGAGCAAGTTCGACTACGCACGCTGGTGCGCCGCCGCGCTTGCGTACCTCGTCCTTGAGCAACGCGACACCGCGGGACTCGTCCTGTTCGATTCCGAGGCGCGCACCAAGGTGCCGCCGGGCAACGGCGCCGCGCAGGCCGCGGCGATCCTCGCCAGCCTCGAAGCCGCAGCGCCGGCCGGCGAAACGCGCGTTGGCAGCGTGCTGTCCTGGATCGGCACACGCCTGAAGAGCCGCGGCATCGTCGCGATCTTTTCGGACTTCCTCGACGAACCGTCGGTCATCTTGGAAGGCGTGCGGCGGCTCGCGCTCGCGGGCCACGAGCCGATCCTGTTCCAGGTGCTCGACCCGCAGGAAGTGGACTTTGATTTTGCCGGCAACCTGCGCCTTGAGGATTTGGAGGGCTCCGGCCGCATTCAGATCGATGCCAAGGCGATCCGCGAGGCCTACCGCGAAGAGCTCGAGCGCCACGGTGCCGAGCTTCGGCGCGGCGCCGCCGCGAGCGGCCTCGACTTCGTGCGCCTCGTGACGTCGTCGCCCCTCGACGTCGTGTTGTCGGCGTACCTTGCCCGCCGAATGGCCCGCGCCCGCGACGGGAGACGCTGAAGCTCGCCGTGTTCGAAGGATTTCAGAACCCGGCCCTCGCCCTCGGCGCGCTCGCCGCGCTGGTGCCGCTGGTCATCCATCTGCTGAACCGCAGGCGGCACCGCCCCCTTGCGTTCGGCGCGCTGCGCTTCGTGCTCGCGGCGTACCGGCGCACCCGGCGCCGCGCGCAGATGGAGAACTGGCTTTTGCTCGCCCTGCGCATGCTCGCCGTCGCGTTGCTCGCATTTGCCCTCGCGCGGCCGTTCAGCGCCGCCGACGGGCCGCTCGCGCTGTTGGCCGAAGAGCGCCGCGACGTCGTGTTGATCCTCGATGCCTCGGCGTCGACCGGTTACCGCGAAAACGTGGCGAGTGTGTTCGAGACCATCGTCGAGCGCGCCCGCGAGCACGTCGCGGACTTGGACGCAAGCCGCGGCGACCGTGTGCGGATCCTTTTGGCCGACGGCACGGCGCGGCTGATCGCGTGGCGCAGTCCCGAGGAGGCCCAGAGCGCGCTCGCCGCGCTGGACGAGCCGTCCGACGGCGCGCTCGACCTCGCGGCCGCGCTGTCCGAACTGCGGCGCATCATCACCGCGGAGGCGGCGGGCGACGGTGCGGGGCTCGAGATCCGCCTCTTGACCGATGTGCAGCGGAGGGTTTTTGTCACCGACGAGGTCGCCGACGCGCTCGCCGACGATGTTGCCCAGGACGCGCCCACGCCCGGGGCAGCAGCCGTCGCTGCTGCGGACACGTTGGCGGGTGCCGGAGCCAACTCCGCGGCACCGAGCACCGTTGCAGCCTCGGCTGCCGAGCCCTGGCGCGCGGAACTCGACGCGCTTTTCGAACTTGGCGCCCGCATCCTCGTCGAGGACCTCGGGCCACCCGAAACGCTCCCGCCGAACCTCGGGATCCAATCGGTGGGTCCGGTGGAGCCGTTGCTCGGACCGGGGTTGCCGCTCGAACTCGAAGTGGCGGTGACCAACCGCGGCGCCGCGGCTGCGCTCGTTCGGGTGAGCCTCGCGATCGACGGTGAACGTCTGCCCGCACGCGCGCTCGAAGTGCCCGCGGGGGGTGTCGCCCGCGCGCTGTTCCCCGCGGAGTTCGACCGTGCGGGGCCACACCTGCTCGAGGGTTCGCTCGAGGGTGATCGGCTCGTGTTCGACGACCGGCGCGCCGCGGTGGTCCACGTGCCGGCGCCGGTGCGGTTGCTCGCGGTCAACGGCGCGCCCGATCGCACAGATATCGAACGCGACGCGCTCGGGTTATGGCTTGCCGCGCTTTCGCCCGCGGACGACGGCGACGGAGCACTGGGCGGTTTTGTGCCCTTTGCGGTGCACGAAGTGGACGCGCTGGAACTCGCCGCCGACGACCTCGACCTCGACACCTTCGACGCGATCGTGATCGCGGGTGTGGACTCGCTCTCGAGCGCCGCGGTCGCGCGCCTCGAAGCGCGTGTGCGCGCGGGCGCGGGTCTCTTGATCGCACCCGGCGAAGCCAGCATCCTCGAAGCGTGGAACGAGCGCTTGTTCCGGCCCGATGGAACGGGGTTGTTGCCCGCGCAGATGATGCGACGCATCGCCGTGGCATCCCGTCGAACCGGCTACTTCCGCGTGGCGCGGTTCGACGAGTCCCACCCGGCCCTGAGCTTTTTTGCCGAGCCCCGCTGGCGCCCGCTCTTCACCGAAGTCCCCTTCTACGAGTTTGCGTCGACCCGGCCGCTCGCGGACGCAAAGGTGCTCGCGCAACTGGACGACGAACTGCAAAGCCCCCTGCTCATCGAGCGTGCGTTCGGCGCGGGGCGCGTGCTTTTGTTCACGAGTTCCCTCGACCCCGCCTGGAACCGCCTCGCGCTGTCCGCGCGCACGCTCGTGCCCTTCGCACACGAAATCGTCCGCCACGCCGCACACCGCGATCCCCCGCGCCGCACCCTTGGCATCGGCGCAATGATCCAGGCGCGCTTCGAGACCTTCCCGCGCAACCCGGTGCTGACCGCGCCGAGCGGCGCGCGCCGCCCCGTTGAAATCGACCCCGTCGAACTCCAAGGTGGTTTCGAGCTAGGCCCCATCGCCGGAGCGGACCGCGCGGGTGTTTGGCGCGTGGACACCGACACCGGCGAGCGCGCCGTCTTTGCCGTCCAAGCCGACCCGCGCGAGGGCAACCTCGAGCGTTTGGGCAGCGCGGCCCTCGCGGATCTGCACCCCGCCCTTGCGGCGGTCAACCTCGCGCGCGCTGCGGACGACGGCGCCGCGGCCCCGCTCGCGGGCGGCGAGCTGTGGCGCCCCATCGCGCTCGCCTGCCTGCTCGCGCTGATCGCCGAATCCCTGTTTGCCGCGTTCCTGGGCCGCCGGAGGGCGCGGGCATGAACCCACTGATCGAAAGTGTTGCGGCCGTGCCGCTCGTGCCGCTCGTGCCGCTCGCGTCGCTCGCGTCGCCCGCGATAGTCAGCCAAGAAGGCGGCGCGGACCTCAGCACCGCAGTGCGTTTTGCCGACCTGCCCGAGTTGTGGGTTGTCGTGTTAGTGGTGCTGCCCCTGCTCGCGCTCGTCGCGTGGGGTGGGTACTGGCGCCAAGCGCTCCCGCGACCGTGGCGCCACACGTTGAGCGCTCTGCGCTTCCTCGCACTCGTGCTGCTGGCGGCGCTGCTCGCGCGTCCGGTCCTCGTCGAACAGCGCGAAGAAGTGTTCCCCGCGGAAGTGCTCGTGCTGGTCGACGACTCCGCGAGCATGCGGCGCCAGGACGCCTACCAGGGCGACGGCGCGGCACGCGGAGAAATCGCTCGACTCGTGGGCAGCACCCCCGATGCGCTGAGCCGCTCGGAGCTCCTCACGCGGGCCATCGACGCGGGCCTCGTGCCGCTCTTCGAAGCGGGCAACTACCGGCCGCGCTGGCTGCGGTTCGACGCAGGCCTGTCCGGTTGGGAGCGTGGGCAACCGCTCGAAGGCCGCGGTGGCGCGACCCACACGGGCGACGCCCTTATCGCGGCGCTCGCCCAGCAGCGGGGCCGCCACGTGACCGACATCGTATTGCTCGGCGACGGCCGCAGCACGGGGGGCATCGCCATCGAAGAAGCCGCGCGCGCCGCGGCCGCAGCAGGCATCCCCGTCCACACGGTTGTCGTCGGCGACACACGGCCCGAGCGCAATGCCATCCTCGAGCTCATCGATGCACCCACCGCCGCGCTCGAGGGCGATGAGATCGCGATCGCCGTACGCGCGAGTGGCCGGGGCAGCGCCGCGGGCGCACGGGTCGACGTGCTGCTCGAGGAACTCGGCGCGCCGACGAGCGCCGACAGCCCGGGGCTCGGTCGGCTGGTCGACCAAAAGGAAGTGGTGCTCGACGAAGCGGGCCAGCGCACGGTCGTGCTCGCACCGCCGGGTGCCGCGAGCGGCGGCGAGCGCCGGTTCCGCGTCACGCTGCCGCCCCTCGACGACGAAACACTGACCGACGACAACGTCCTCGAAGTGGTTGTGCGCATCAGCCCCGAAAAGGTGCGGGTGCTCTACGTCGAGGGTTATCCGCGCTGGGAGTACCGCCGGCTCGCGCTCGATTTCCTGCGGCGCGCCGAATCGGACATCGCATTCCAGGCGTGGCTGGGCTCGGCAACAACCGGTTTCACGCAGGAGCACAGCCCGGACCTCGCGCCGCTCTCGAGCCTGCCGAGCTCGCGCCGCGAACTGCTCGACCAGTACGACGTCGTAATGCTCGGGGACGTCAACCCCTACACGCTGTTCGCCGATCCCGGCCAGGCGGTCGAGTTCCTCGAATCCCTGCGCGCGTTCGTGGAAGCGGGTGGCGGTCTGTTGTTCCAGGCGGGCGAGTTCGACAATCCGCGCGCGTTCCTCGGCACACCGCTCGAGGACGTGCTGCCCGTCGTGCTCGACGCCTCCCTCGATTTTGGGTTCGAGGGTGACTCGACACGTGCGTTCCGGCCGCGCCTTGAAAATCCCCTCGATCCGCACGAAATCGTGCGCCTCAACCCGGATCCCGAAGTCAACCGCCAGTTGATCGAAGACGAAGGTGGACTGCAGGGCCAGTACTGGTACGCGCCGGTCGCGCGCGCCAAACCCGGCGCCGAAGTGCTGCTGCGGCACCCCACCGACACAAACAGCCATGGCCCGCGGGTACTGCTCGCGCTGGGTTATTTCCCCCAGGGGCGCACGATGTTCCTCGCGCTCGATTCCACGTGGCGCTGGCACTTCCTGTTCGGCCCGCGGTATTTCGAACGCTTCTGGAAGGGAGCGCTGCGTTGGCTCGCGCTGGCGCGACTGCGCGGTGGGGATCGCCGCTTCCGCTTGGAGGCAACACGCTCGAGCTACGACATCGCTGAACGCGTCGTGCTGGAGGCGCGCGTCCTCGACGTGGACTACCGGCCCTCCACCGACGGCGAGCAGGCCGTTCGTTTTTCGGGTCCCGACGGCGTCGAACAGGAAACGACCCTGACCTCGGTCGGCCCGCGCGGTGGTGTGTACCGCGGCTCGTTGGAGGTCGGGCGACCCGGCGCGTGGCGCGCGTGGATCGAGCGCGACGGCGCGCGTGTGGCGGTGGCCGACTTCGAGGTCGTGCTCCCCAGCCGCGAAAACCAGGATCCGAGCCCCGATCCTTCGGCCCTCGCACTGCTCGCGCGCCTGTCGGGCGGCAAACACGTCGAGCTGGGCCAGATCGGCGCGCTCGCGTCGGAGTTCGCAGGTGGGGAAGAGCGCCGCGAGCCGATTTCTTCGAGCCTCGAGGACCTATGGGACCGTTGGTGGACGCTGATCGGCGCCATCCTCGTCCTGGGCGCCGAGTGGGCCCTGCGCAAACGGCTCGAACTCGTGTGACGGACGCCTCCCCGGTTCCCGGCTCCCCCGCTCGCCGGCTCGCGGGCCACACGTCTCGCTGGCGAAAGCCGAACCCGCAGGGCTGCGTCGGAACGTTTAGACAGGTCGCGGCCGGCGTGCGTATCCCCCGGCGCCACTTTGGCCGATAGGGCGTAAGGCCGACTCCTCGACGGTCGAGGGCGGCCACGCGATGCTCCTGAAACTGACGAGCGCCCTTCGCTCGAACCCAAACAACACACGTTGAACCCCGGACCGCGGGAACGCGGAGAAGACCGCGAAACCGACTCCGGGCAACGGCGGCCGACCGTCCTAAGATGGCCCGTGGGCCGCCGCACATGACGTCTTCGTTTCCCGAGGCAGCCCGCGCGGTTGCCCCCCGTTGGATCCCCCTGCACACGACCCGGGCGGGCGCGGGGCTGGCGTTCCTCGCGGCCATGGCGGCGCTCGCGGCGGGTCCCGCGGCACACGCCCAGGGCGGAGCGCTCGCGGGGGCCAGCACCGACCGGTTTTTCAGCCTCCCGGAGACCCGCGAGGCCAGCGAGCTCGTCGTCAAGGCCCGCGGCCACCTTTCGACCCCAGAGCGGCGCCCGCGCGCGTTCACGGACCTGAACCGGCTCCTTGAGCGGCACCGGGGCGACGTTCTGCCTCCAGAAGGAACGCGCCGCGAGACCCATGTGGGTGCCGCCGAATGGGCACGCCGCGCGCTCTTTGACCTATCTCCCGCGGGCCTCAAGCAGTACGCGGAGACTTTTTCCGCCGCCGCCGACGCCGCGCTTGAGATCGCACTGTCGGACGCCGATTCCGGAGCGCTGCTCGACCTGGTGCGGCGCTGGCCGGTCGCGCCCGCTGCGCACCGCGCGTGGCTCGCCCTGGGCGACCTCGAGTTCGAGCGCGGCCACGGCGACGAAGCGCGCCTGGCCTGGGAGCGCGCGCGGGATCTGGGCGCGATCCTCGGCGACGTCGACGCCGGGGCGGTCGAGCGGCGCCTCGAGCGGCTCGCGAGCCTCGCGGACAGCGCCGCAGCGTTTGTACCGGACGCGTCGTGGCGCTTGCCCGGCCCGGGTGAAGGCGGGGGTCCGCTGCCGGGGGCTGACCACGAGCGTTTTGTCGTGCCGCTGCCCGAGAGCCCGTTCAACAGCGAGCGCGACGACGACGGCTTCAACCTTTTCCCCGTGGTTTGGGGCGAGCAGGTGTTCGCGACGACGAGCCTGCGTGTGCTCGCCGTCCACGCGTTCGACGGTGCATTGCAGTGGACGAGCCCGGAGCCCGAGGGCTGGGGCGCCCTGTCCCGCAGCGTGCGCAGCGACTACTTCGCGGGTGTGGATCGCGCGACAAGCGCCCTCGCGCCGGCCGTGGGGTCTGGGGTGGTCGTCGCGGCCCTGCAGGTGCCCCGCTTCGCGCTCGACAACGACGACTTTCAGGGCATCGTCATCACCGTTCGACTCCCCGAGCGCCGCCTGTTTGCGTTCGACACCGCGAGCGGGCGCCCGCTTTGGAACCACGCCCCCATGGCGGGTGTCGAGATCGACGCGCGGCCCTTCCAAGAGCGCATGCACGTCGCGGGCGCGCCCGTGGTCGCGGGATCGCGCGTGCTCGTGCCACTCGCGCGCATGCAGGGCCGCGTCGAACTGCACCTTGGCTGCTTCGAGCTCGGATCGGGCCGCCTCCTGTGGTCGACCAACGTCATCAGCGGCCAGCGTGAGCTCAACATGTTCAACCGCCACGAGCGCGAGTTCGTGGCACCGCCGGTGCGCGTGGAGGGCGACCGGGTGCTGATGCTGACGCAGCTCGGCACGCTCGCGGCGTTCGACCTGTTCGCGGGCCACGTCCTGTGGCAAACGGCCTACGAGCAGATCCCCCTTCCGACGACCCGCGGTTGGAGTCCCCCCGAGCGCCGCCGCGTGTGGAAAACCGCGCCGCCGGTCGTCAGCGACGGGGTCGTGCTCGCCACACCGATCGACTCCGAAGACCTCGTGGCCGTCGACCTCGAAAGCGGCGCATTGCTTTGGTCGATGCCGCGCGACCGTCTGCGCCCGCGGCGCGCATCCGACTACGACGTGGACACGCTGCTTGGCGCGCGGAGCGATCGCGTGCTGCTGGGCGGCGGTTGGATCACCGCGTACACCAAAGCCGGCGGCCTGCGCTCGCGGCAGCCGGGAACATTCGAGCCGCCCGAGTTCGAGCTCGGCCGCGGCATCGAGGAGAGCACGGACCGGCGCCCACGCGCGCTCGCTCTGCGCGCGGGAATCGCGATCCCAGGCCGCAGCGAGCTGCTCGTGTTGCCCGAGGGCGGCGACCGCCCGGACACCGCGCGCTCCCTCGCCCTTGGGCCCCTTGAGCGTGGCAATCTCGTGGCAGGTGAAGGCGCGCTCTATTCCGCCAGCGGACGCTGGCTGCACGGTTTCCTCGACGTTGCGCAGCTCGAAGAGCGCGCACGCGCGCGCCTCGCCGCCGCGCCCGGCGACATCCAGGCCTTGATCAGCCTCGCGCGCCTCGGCTTGCGTCGCGGCAACGGGCTTGCGAACGCCGGTGACCCGGGCGCTGCCGCGGCGGGCTTGGGCGAGATCCGTCGCGCGGTGGAAGCGCGGCTTGGGGCGGGTGCGCGCAAGGAAGTGCTGACCCACTACGGCGAGCTCGTGCGGCACGAAGCCCAATGGCTCGCGGACGCGGGCGAGAGCGCCGGCGCGCGTTCACTGCTCGTGGGTGCCCTCGAGCGCCCGTTTGCGCCGCGGGAAGCGCTCGATCTGATGCTCGAGCTGCATCCCATCCTGCTCGCGCTCGACCGCCCCGCGTGGGAAGTGCTGCTCGCGGACATCGACCGTGTCGGCGCGGGCCTCGATGTTCCGATCGCGACGCTAGCGCGCCTCGATCCCCTGTGGATGCGGTTTGCGCGCTCGGGTGCACCCGGCACCCTCGCGCCCGTGCCCGTCCCGCTCTGGACGGCGGTGCAGCGCGCGCTCGACGCAGAGCGCGGCGGCGATTTTGCGGCGGCTCTCGAACACTGGCACCTGGCTCTACTGCGCGGCCGCCACGGCACGCTTGCCGAGGGTGTCCCCACGGCGGAGCGCGTCACGGAACTGATCGGCGCGCTGCTCGATATCGCGGGCCGCGCGTGGTACGAGCCCTTCGACGGCGACGCACAGCGTGCGTACGACGATGCCAATCGCCGCCGCGACCGACGTGCGCTCGAGGAAGTTGTGGCCCGCTATCCTTTTGCGCGCGCGGCCGACGATGCCCGCCAGGCGCTCGTGGAGTTCGCGTTCGAGTTGGGCGACACCCGCGCGCTCGTGGAAGCCGTGCTCGCCAGCGGCCGTCCGAGCGCCACACCGGACGGCAAGGAGGTGTCGCGGCTGATCCTTTTGGCGCTGGGACTCGGGCAGGCGGGCAATCCGGCGTTCGAGCGCGGCCTCCTGGCCGAATTGGCGCGCTCCCACCCCGACCACGAGATCCGCCATCCCCCGCACACCGGACGCGCACTGCGTGAGTGGCGCGCTACGGCCGCGTCGACGCCGCCATCCCCGGCGTTCGACCGCGCGGTGCTCGATCCCGCGCTGGCCCCCGTCGCGCGCCTGTCCGGCGCGCGCACGCTGATCGGCGCCCTGCCGCGCGAGCCTTCGCAGGGCGACGCGCTGGGCGGTGCGCCCTGGATCGTCGTCGCGGACAACACCACGGTCGAGGCTTACCCGGCGGATGGTTCGCCCACCACGCTCTGGACGGCGAAGGTGCCGCGACCCGTGATGATCGACCGCCCCGGGGGCGCGGTTGCCCTGTTCGCGAACCGCGTGGTGCTGCTGCAATCGGACGGGCTTGTCGGCCTCGACGCCGCGGACGGACGCGCGGCGTGGCGCTGGGATCCCGAGGAAGCGCAGGTGCTCGACATCGCCAGTTCGAGCGGCGTGCTGCTCGGGCGCATCTGGCAACCGGGTGTGGGCTTCACCGCGATCGGCATCGAGCCCGTGACGGGCATCGAGCTGTGGCGCGCGCCCCTCGCGAACGACCGCAAGTGGCTCGCGCCAATCCTCGGCGAACGCTTTGCCGTGTACGCGAGCGACGGTTTCGGCGTCGACACGCGGCTCGTGGTCCTCGACGTGTTCCGCGGCGCGGCCCTTGGCACCTACGACCTGGACGAAAACCTCGGGGCACGGCTTGCGGCGTGGATCCAGGACGGAAAGCTGTACTTGCCGTCCTTCCTGACGCAGCGGCTGATCGCGTTCGACCTCGCGTCCGGCACGGTTCCCTGGACGCTCAAACTGGCGCCGGGGCTGGACCTGTTTGCGGTGCTCGAGGCGCAGGGCGCGGTGTTCCTGGTCGCCCAGCCCCGCAACACGTCGAACGGCGGGCCAACCGGTGAAGTGCTCGCCGTCGACCTCGCGCGGGGCGGCGCACGCACCGTGCATCCCCTCGGCCGCGATGACCGCCTGATGGGTGTCTTGCACGCGCGGCTCAATCGGCTCGACGCGCCATTCCTCTTTGTGGCGACCTGCACGCCAGGATCGGTGGGAACGCCGGTTGCCGCCGTGCACCTGGGCAGCGGTCGGCGCTGGATCCAGCGCTTGCCGGTGCAGCCCGAGGAGCTCTACGAAGGTGCGTGGCCGGCGCCGGCGGTGTCCCGCGACCTTGCGATCGTACCCTACGTCACCCGCGATCCGGGCACCCGCAATCGCCGCGCGGTGCACCTGGTGCTGCTCGACCTCTCGAGCGGTGCGCGGCGCGACGCGCGCGTGCTGCCGAGCGCCTACGCACGGGTGGAAGACGTGGGGTTGTTGGTGCTCGGAGACAGCCTGTGGGTCAATGGCCGCTCGCCTTCGGGGCGCGAAAGCCGCCTCGAAATCTGGCGCGCAAACGAAAAAACGCGATGACGATGAAATCAATCCTCGCGCGCGCGGCACCGCTCGCGCTCGTGCTCGGCCTTTGGACTCCTGCGCTCGACGCAGCACCCCAGCGGGCCGCGGACCGCATGCCCGCCGCGCAGCGCGCCGACGACGGCGATGCGATCAGCGCGGCCCAGGTCGAAGCCGTTAGCCGCGGGCTTACGTGGCTTGCCGCCGCGCAAAATCCCGACGGGAGTTGGGACGGCAAGATCGGCTACAAGCTCAACAACGGCTACCAGTACCTCACCGAGGGCGGGCACGTCGGCGTGACCTCCCTCGCATTGATGGCGTTCCTCGGCGGCGGGCACCTTCCCGGTCGGGGTGAGTACGGCGACACCGTCGAGCGCGGACTCAAATGGGTCCTCGCAGCGGCGAAGGACGACGGTTACATCACGTCCGGCGGAACGCGCATGTACAGCCATGCGTTTGCGACGCTGTTCCTCGCCGAAATCTACGGCATGACGCACCGCCAGGATGTGCGTGGGCGTCTGCAGAATGCCGTGGACTTCATCGTCCGCGCGCAGAACGCCCAAGGGGGTTGGCGCTACGAGCCCTTCGCGCCCGACTCGGACATGTCGATCGTTGTGTGCCAGGTGCTCGCCCTGCGTGCCGCGCGCAACATCGGCATCGAGGTGCCCCGGGGCACCGTGGACCGCGCCGCCCAGTACGTCGTGGACTCGGCGATCACCGAGCGTGATGTGGGGCGCAGCTTTCGCAGCCGAACGCTCGTGGACGAGGTGGGAGCGTTCAACTACCAGCGCGGATCAACTTCGCGGTCCTCCTTCCCCCTGACCGCAGCAGGTGTGACCTCACTGCACGGACTCGGGATCTACTCGGACGACGCCATCCGGATGGGCCTCGACTACCTGCGGCGCAACCTGGACTCGTTCAACCGCGGTTTCGGGCGCGATGGCGGTGGCCATTACTTCTTCTGGTACGGTCACTATTACGGCGTGCAGGCGATGTACACCGCGGGGACCCAGGGGGGGGTCGACTACTGGACCCCCTACTTCGAATCCGCCCGGGCCGAAATCCTGCGCATGCAGCGCCCGGACGGCAGCTTCCCGAACCAGGTCGGGCCCGGCACCGCATTCGGCACCGCGATGGGTGTCCTGATCCTCGAAATCCCTTTTCGCTACTTGCCGATCTTCCAGCGCTAGTTCTCCCCATGGCGAAACGCACCCCGCCCGACCCGCGCACGGCGCCGGCCGCGACCTCGCCGACGCCCAAGCGGCGCGTGGACGCCCCCTTGGGACGCACCCCCGCGCTTGAACGCCTGCTCCAGGCGGTGCGGGCGGATCTCGTCCGGGCCGTCGTGCTCTCGAGCGCGGGGAGCGCCCTGCTCGCCTTCGCGGGCGCGGCCGTGTTTGCCTTCCTCGCCGACTTCGTCCTCGGGGTACCGCGGGCCGTGCGGCTGTGGCACACCCTCCTGATCGTCGGCGCGCCCCTGTGGGCGCTGTGGCACTTCGGGCTCAAGAACGTGCGGCGGATCCCGGACCGAGCGGGCCTCGCGCTGCTCGCCCAACGGGCGGATCCCGACGCGGACGAGCTGCTCGTGAGCGCCGTCGGCTTCCAGGCGGAGCCCGGCGAGGCCCATCCTCGTTCAGGCGTTCCTGGAGCGCGCCGGTCCGACGCCGACGCATCCAGCCCGACCGCACCCAGCCCGACCGCGCCGCCCCTGCGCGCGGCCCTCGTGGAGCGTGTGCTCGCGCGCGCGGACGCCCGCGCAGCGCGCATCGACCGTCGGCCGCTGTTCGACCGCAGCGGCCCGTTGCAGCGCCTTGCCGCAGGGGCGCTCTCGGCCATCGCGCTCGCCGCGGCCTTCAGCGCGGCACCCGCGCACGGGATCGTGTTCCTCGAGCGCCTCCTCGGCCGCGACACGCCGTGGCCGAACGCGACCCAGCTCGCCATCGAGATCCCGCTGCCCGAGGGCGCGGCGCGGGTGCGCCCCCTTGGCGAGCACGGCCTGGAAGTCGAGGTCGCACGCGGCACCGACGTGCCGATCCTCGTGCGCGCACGCGGCAAGGCTCCGCGCGAGGTCCAGCTCGACTTCGGCAGCGGGCGGCGCGTGACCGTTGCGCGGGTCGGCGGCGGCGAGGCCCGCGGCGGTACTTACCGAACGGTGCTGCGCGGCGTCCAGGAGGACACCCAGTTCGCCGCGCGCGGCGGCGACGACCAATCGGGCCGTGCACAGGTTCGCCTGTTCGTATTGCAGCCGCCCGAAGTGGTCGGACTCGCACTCGGGATTGAGCCGCCCGCGCACACCGGACGGCCCGCCGAAGTTGTGTTCGACCGCGGAGCGCGGGTTGTCGCGGGCTCGATGCTGTCCGTGGTGCTGCGCACCGATCCGGTCGACGTCACGGGACGCGCCCGGCTCCTGCCCGAAGATGTGCTGATCGACCTCGTCCCACGGCCCTATCCGGGTGCGGATGCGCTGGAAGGGCTAGGATTTGAGTTCGAGGCCACACAGAGCGTCCGTCTGCGCTTCGAACTGACGGACAGCCGCGGACTCGCCAACCCCGATCCTGGCCTCTTTGCCATCGACGTCGTACCGGACCGCCCGCCGGAGCTCGAGCAGATCGCGCCCACACGCACCGAGGTAGAAACGAGCGCCCGCGGCGCGGTCGCGCTGCGTGTGCTCGCGAAGGACGACTTCGGGCTCGCGCGGTTCGGCTGGCGCGCGCGGATCGCGGGCGTGGAAGCCTGGACCCACGGGGACGACTTCGCGGCGCCGGCTCCACAAACCGTGGCCGACGCCGGCGCGGTGCCCCAGCGCGAACGCGCGGGTTCGGTGCGGCTCGATGTCGGAGCGCTGCTCGCAGCGGGCGCGGCTCCAACGCGCGAAGTCGCTGGCGCGCAGATCGAACTCGAAGCGTTCGCCAGCGACAACGCGCAGCCGCCCCAGGAGGGCAAAAGCTCGGGTGTGCGCGTGCGTGTGCTCGCGGACGACGAACTTCTGCGGCGTGTGCAGGAACGCTTGGGCCGCGCGCGCGCCCAGGCCGCCGCCCTTGCGACGCTCCAGCGCGAGCGCCGCGAGCGCGTGGGCGAGTTGCTCGGCGCGAACGATGCGGCCGAGACCGCGGACACTCGCGGGGACGCCCGCGCGATCTCGAGCGCGCTCAACGGCCAGCGCCGCATCGAAGCGGACGCCGAGACCCTCGTGCGCGACCTGACGGGTGTCGTCGAGCTCGCCGTTTACGCACGGCTGGACCCCGGCGCGGACGATCTTTTGGAGCGGCTCGACGGCCTGCTCGCTGCTTCGTCGACACGCAGTTTCCAGATCGCGCCGTGGCAGGAGTTCATCGCCTGGCACGCGGAGCGCCCCGCTCCCCCAGCGGGCGCCCCGGCCGCGGGCTTTGCCACCCACCTCGTCGGGCTCGCGAACCTTGGCCTCGAACTGCGCGCGAAGGACGCCCGCAGCGCGACGGAGGCCCTCGAAATCGCTCTCGGGGCCGTGGATGCGCCGCCGCGGCGCGCCGCGCTCGAACGTGCGTACGCGGCGCAAGCAAGCGCCCTCGCTCGGCTCGAGGATCTCCTGGAGCGCCTGTCGGAGTGGGATGACTTCCAATCCGTGCTGTCGCAAACACGCGACATGCTCGAGCGCCAGCGCGGGCTGCGCGAACGCACGCGGCGCTTCGCCAACGAACGTTGAGCCCTGAGTCGCAGGATCAGCCATCAGCACACCGCGCAGCACCCGCCCCAAACCGCGCCATCAACACCTGGGTCGCACGCATATCCATGAAACGCCCTGCACGCCTTCCCCTCGCCCCGCGCAGCATCGCCGCCGGCCTCGTCCTGTGGGCGTGCGCGTGGTCCGCGGCGGGCGCTGGTCCGATCGGTCCCAGCGCTCGCGACCCCCGCCTCGTGAGTCCCCACGCGCGGGCAGCGTTCGCCAGCGCTCCACAAACGGACGGCGAGGCGCCGCGGGAACTGGCGGGCATCCGCGAAGAGCAGGCGCTCCTGCGGCGCCAATTGCAGCGACTGCGCCAAACGATGCAGTTGCTCGAGTCGCGGCTTTCCGCCGAGGGACGCTCGCGCACGGTTGAACTCTTGCGCGGCGCGCTCGCACAACTCGATCAGCGCGAGGCACAAGCGCAAAGCCTCGAAGAATGGATGGCGAGCAGCGAACTTGCGCTCGACGCGGGGCAAGTGCTCGTCGCCCTCGAGCAGCAGGACCGCGCCATCGCCGAACTGCAGGCGCTGCTCGACGTCTTGCTCGACCGCACCGAACGGGAGGACGTGGAGGAGCAACTCGCCACCCTCGCGGAGCGGCGCGAGCAAATCCAACAGCTCGCGCGTGAGGAGCGCGAGGTCAAGGACGCGATCCAGCGCCTGCGCGAGGAAGCCCGCACGCCCGAGCAGCGCGCGGCCGCGACGCGGCTCGCCGAACTTGCAGCCAAGCAAGCCGCGGTGCTCGAGGCAACCCTCGAAGCCAGCCGCGCGGGACGGGACTTTGAGTACGAAGCGCTCGCGCGCGAGCTCGAGCGGCTGCGCCGCGACCAGGCGACCGACCGCGAAGTGCTTGCGCGCTGGCGTCCGGACGAACGTCAGCGCCTCGAGTCCGCGCGCGGTGCGTTGGTCGAAGCCCGGCGCGCGGAAGCCGACGCCGCGCGAGCGGAACGGGCGGCCACGGAACTCGCCGACATGGCGGCTGAACTCGCACAGGGCGAGGCAGCCGAGCGCGCGGCCCGCGCCGAAGCGCTCATCGAAGCACTCGAAGCTGCGGCGGCCGATGCGGCGGCGGCGGCACAGACCGCGGCCAACCAAAGTTCGAAGGACGTGGCCGGCGAAGTCGCCGCCGCCCTCGCGGCCGCCGCGCGCGACCTCGCGGACGCGGGTCAATCGAGTGCCGAGCAGGACGCCGCCGCCGCGCGCGCGCGCACCGCCGCGCTCGCGCTCGAAAAGCGCGCAGCGGCGGCCCGCGCCGAAGCCGCGCGCGCCCGCAGCGAGGCCCGCGGCGGCCTCGAAGCCGTGCAAGCCCCCGCTGCCGGCGCGCAACCCAGCCTCGCCCGCGAGGTCGCCGAACGCGCCGCGCAGGCCCTCCAAGGCGCCGCGCAGGCGGATGCCGCGGGCGCCGAAGCCAGCGAGCGGCTCGCCGCGGGCGCTATGCCGACCGCGCAGCAGCGCCAGGCCGCTGCCGAGGCCCGCACCGCGGGCGAGCGCGCGCTGGCCGAGCTCGAGCGCGGCCTCGAGGATCTGGAGCGCCTCGGTGCGATGCTCGCCGGCGCTCAAAACGAACAGGCCGCGGCCGCCGCGGCGCTCGCGGCGGCGACCCGCGCGGTCGGCGGCGAGCGCGGCGCGACCGAGTCGGCTGCCACGGGCGAAACGTCGCAGGCGCTCGCCGAAGCGCGCTCCGCAATGGAAGCCGCGGCGGGAGCGGCCGCACAGTCGCAGGCTGCGCAGGGAGCGCAGGCCGCGGAGCGCGCCGAAGCCGCGTTGGAGCGCGCCGCAGAGGCCCTCGACCGCGCGCGCCAGGCCGCGGCGGCCGGCGACCCGGCCCAATCGGCGCGGCTCGCCGAGCAGCAAGCGCAGCTCGCGACCGAAACCGAGGCGCAGCGCGGCGCAACACCGTCGGCAGGGCTCCCGCCGGAACTCGGGCGCGCCATCGAGCGGGCGTTGGAGCGCGCAAACCAAGCCATGCAAGAGGCGGGCTCCGACCTCGAACAGGGACGCACCGCCGCGGCGAGCGGAAGCCAACGCGAGGCCCTCGACGCCCTGCAGGCCGCCGCGGCCGCCGCGCGCGAGGAGGAAAACCTCACCGGCCCGGCCGCCCAAGCGGAGGCCGAGCGGCTCGCCGCCGAGCAAAAGCGCATCGCCGATGAGATCCTGCGCCTTGCGACGCTGGAGGAAGAACGCGACCCCGAATCCAATGCCGCGCGCCCGCTGCAGCGCGCCGCGTCCGCTTCACAGAGCTCCAGCGAATCCCTCGACGCGGGCGACGGCCGCAACGCGGAAGCGGAGGCGGAAACCGCGATCGCGGAACTCGAGGCCGCTCAGGAAGAGCTCGAGGAAGAAGAAGAGCGTTACCGCCAGTTGCGCGCGGAAGAGGCGCTCTTTGAGATCCAGCGCGAGGCCGCGGCGTTGCTTGAGAGCCACCGCGCCCAGATGCTGGCCACGCGCGAGTTGGACGCGGGGCGCGAGCGCGGCGCGGCACCGAGCCGCTCTGAGCGCCTGCAGTTGAAGCGCATCGCGCGCGAGGAAGCGGCGCTCGGCACACGCGCGCTCGAAGTCGAGGGCGCCGTCGCCGCGGAGGGCACGGCGGTGTTCGCCGAGCTGCTGCGCCGCGCCGGGGAAGACCTCGCGCGTGTCGCGCGCGACCTCGACGAAGAAGGCGACTACCAAAGCGGCGAACGGGTGCAGAGCCGCCAACGGGAAGTCGAACGGCACCTTGTGTGGCTGATCGAAGCGCTCGCCGAAGAGCGCGAACGGCGCGAACAGGAACAGCAGCAGCAACAGCAGCAGAAGCAACAACAAGAGCAGTCGAGCGAGGGCGAAGAGCGGCTTGTGCCCGACTCAGCGGAGCTCAAGCTTCTGCGCCGCATGGAACTCGAAGTCCAGGGCCAGATCGAGCGCTTGATCGAGCTCCACCCTGAGCTGCGCACCGGTGACGCCGATCCGCTCGTCTTGGAGGACATCGTGCGCCTCGCGGGTCGCCACGAACGATTGACGACACTTTTCGAAGGGTTCCGGGCGCGCCTCGGACTGCCGGCGCCGGACGCCGTACAGGACGGCGCACAGGACGCCGGACAGAACGGCTTGGAGGAAGGACGATGAAACACCAAAAAGGTCTGTTGCTGGCCGCGGCCGCCGTATTGGCCGGCTTCGCCGCCACGTCTGCGGGCAGCGCTGCCGACACCACTTCGGGCAGCTCGCCCGCAGCCGCGGCGCAGGGCATCGCGCCCGAGATCCTGCCGCCCCAGGCCGACGGCGCGGAGGCGCAGATGCGCAAACTGTTTGTCGAGATCGAGCGCTCCTTGCGCCGCATCGACGACATGCTGTTTGAAGCGGGCGCAGGCGAACCCCTGGACGCCGATGTGGACAGCGGCCTTGGCAAGCTGCTGGACACGGTGCTCGAGGAGAGCCGCGCCAGCGTGGAACGCATGGACCGGCTGCTGGAGATCGCCCAGAGCATGTCCCAAAGCGGGCAGCAAAGCTCCGGCGGCTCCAGCCAACAAAGCGGCGGCAGCCCGGGCCAAAGCGGCGAGAGCCCGCTCGACGGCCGGGGCGACACGCCGCGCCAGTCCCAGGAGCAGGCTCCCGAGAACCCGGATTCGAGCCGCGACCCCTCCGCCGGCCAGGGTCAGGACTCCCCCGCCGGTGGCGACCGTCCCGAGGACGCAGGAGCGGGCGGTCCCGAAGCACAGACCGAGGGTCCTGGCGGCGGGCGTCCGGCGGCTGACCCCGCGGCGCCGGGCACGGGCGCTAACCCTTGGGGCGACCTTCCGCCCCGGGTCCAGCAGATCTTCCGGACCCAGGGCGGCGAGGACATGCCGCCGGCCTACCGCGGTTGGATCGACGCTTACCATCGCCGCTTGGGCCAGGCGCGGTGAACGCGGCAGGGCTTGAGGACGCGGGCGAGCGCGCGGGGCCGCCGACGCGCCGTTCCGCGACGCAGGCCGCGACGCAGGCCACGACGCCGCGCGCCCGCTGGCGCCTGGGCGCAACCACACTCGCGCTCGCGCTGCTGGGCGGCCTCCTCGCGGCCGCACCGCTGCCGCGGGACGCCACGGGCCCGCGGACGGGCGGCGTCCCCCGTGTTCCGCTGCAGGAAGCCCCGATCGGAAGCACCGCGCCCGTGGCCGCGGCCCCGGCACCTGCTCCGGGGCGCGATGCGGCAACGTGGGCCGCGGTCGGGCGCGGGCTGGACTGGCTCGCTGCGCGCCAGAAGGAGGGTCCGGACGGCGCGTTCCCGCGCGGCAACGCGGCGATCCACGCGCCGCTCGCCACTACCGCGATCGGAGCGCTCGCGTTCATGGCGGGTGGCAGCGGCATCGACCGCGGTCCCCACGGCGCCGCGGTGGCGCGGGCGATCGACTACCTGCTCGCGCGCGCGAACCGCGAACCGCGCTCGGCGGAGCGCGGCTTCCTCGCCAGTCCCGGTGACACGACATCGCGCATGCACGGCCACGGCTACGCGACCCACGCGCTCGCCGAAGCCTATGCGGTGTCGACCGCCTCGACACGCGGGCGCCTGCTGCGCGAAGTCCTGCCGCTCGCCGCGGACCTCATCGAGCGCACACAGGGCCCCGAGGGCGCGTGGTGGTACGACCCGTGGATCAGCGTCGAGCACGAGGGCTCGGTCACCATCACGCTCGTGCAGGGGCTGCGTGCGGCGAAAAGCGCGGGCCTCGAAGTGAATCCGCGCGTGATCGCCGCCGCCGACGATTATGTGCGCCGCTCCCAGGTCGAGGACGGCACGTTCGCCTACCACGTCGGTTCGGAGCGCACGAGCGTCGCGCTCACCGCGGCCGCGATCGCCACGCTCAACGCCACGGGCAGTTACGACGACTCCGCGATCCGCCGCGGCGTCGACGCGATCTGGCGCGAACTCGGCAAACGGGGCCCCGGGCGCACGGGCATCGAGTTCCCGTTTTACGAGCGCCTCTACCTCGCGCAGGCCTTCTGGCAGCTTTCGGAGCCGAGCCATTTCGAGCGCTGGTTCGAGCTCGAAGCGCGCTACCTGCTGACGACCCAGCGCGCGGACGGCTCGTGGGAGGACACCCGTTACGGCGACGCCTACGCCACCGCGATGAATACGCTCGTCCTCGCGCTGCCCGCCGGCCTCTTGCCGTCGTTCACGCGTTGAGAGCTTGGGACAAAATCGGCACGGCCGGAGCGAAGTAGCGCTCAGATGCCTTTTGGCCCAGCGCCCTGCGGCGCTGGAGCCGGTTTACGAGCAGTCGACCGCCTGGCCGCTTGCGAACACCACGCGGCGCCACTCCCCGGCGGGGACGACCTCACCCGGCAGCACGACACATTCGTCGAGGTCTGCACCCGCACACAGGCGCGCGCCGTGCATCAGGACGCTGCGCTCGTAACGCGCTCCCGCTTCGACGGTGGCCGTCGCCGCCGCGAACTTGCCGTGGCCCTCACGCACCATGACGTGCAGGTTGAGCTCGAGCAGGTCCGCCGGATGGGAGAGGTTGAGGTCGCGCTGCACCACGGGCGCGGCGACGACGCCGTAACCATCCTCGATGAAAATCTGGATCGCGTCGGTGATCTCGTACTCGTCGCGCAGCGCGGTGCGCGGTGTGCGCCGAATGGCGTCGAAGATCGCGGAGTCGAACAGGTAGAGCCCACAGCCCTTGAGCTTCGTGCGCGGGTGACGCGGCTTTTCGATCACACGCCGCACGAAGCCGCGCTCGTCGATCGCGACGGTAAAATTGCGTTTGATCGCCTCGAGGTCTTCTTCGATCTTGGTCGCAAGCACCGCGTCGACACCCTCGCGGGCGAACAGGTCGAGCATGCCCGACAGGTTCTCCGTTTCGAAGAAGATGTCGCCGAGGAACAACAGGAAGGGCTGCTGAACATGTTTTTCAAGCTGCCCGACGGCGTGGGCGATTCCGAGCCGCTGCTCCTGCTCCACGTAACGCAGGTTGACACCAAACGCCTCGCCGTTGCCGAGGGACTGCACGATGCGGTGCCCGAGGTGGCCGATGACGATCAGGATGTCGCGGATGCCAAGGGCGCGCATCGCTTCAATCTGCCAAACGAGCAGCGGGCGATCGAGGATCGGCAGGAGCGGTTTGGGATAGCTGTCGCTGAACGGGCGGATGCGCGTGCCCTGACCGGCGGCCAGGATCACACCCTGCAAATCGCCGCGGGGGCCGGCCAAGTCCTTCGATGCTGTCATGGGGGGGCGTGCGGATAAGAGCGCGAATGGTGCGCCAGTGGTGAAAAGGCCCCGATCAGGGCAGCGCAAGCCCGGTGCTCGTGTTGCGCGCGACCCACACCTGGCGCATCGCGGGGGAAACCATCAGGAGTTCCGCGCGACCGTCGCCGTCGAGGTCCGCGAGGGTCGACGCGCGGGTGCCGAAGGGCACGCCGAACGGGCGATCGAAGAGCGTGGGTAGCGGAGCAAAGTTACCCAATCCATCGCCGCCCAGGAGCACCAGTCGCCCGCTTCCGAGCGGCGACAGGATGTCGAGGTGGCCGTCGCCGTCGGCGTCGACGAGTTCGACGGTGCCGGGGTCGACACCGATAGCCACACCGCGCGACGCGAAGTCGAGGTCACCCAGGTTCTCGAGCAGGACAAGCTCGCTGACGGTGATGCCCGCCTGACCGACAAGCACGTCGGGGCGTCCGTCCTCGACGAGGTCGCCCACCTGGATTGCGAGGGCCAACGCACCCAGCGGGAACTGGCCGGCGAGCTCAAACCCAAGTTGGTTGTCGCCGCGCAGGATCAGCACCGCCGGCAGGTCGGTCACAACCACCGCGTCCAGCGCTCCATCGCCGTCGAGGTCGGCGAGCTTCACCGCAAGGGGCGCATCCGGTACGTCGATCGGAAGCTGCGCTTCGAGGGTTCCGCCACCCACCCCGCGCAGGACACGCAACACACCACCGCCGGACACGGCCACGAGGGCGTCGAGCACACCGTCCCCGTCGATGTCACCAACGTCGAGTCCGCGCGGGCCGTTGCCGACGGGCACGATGTCCCCCGCGACCGGGGCCGCGGGCGGTAGGATCGCCCCGCCGCGCAGGAGGCGGACATCACCGGACTGGCTCGCGCTCACCAGTACGTCGAGGAAACCGTCGCCGTCGAAATCCGCGATCGCGAAGGATGCCGGTGTTTCCTGCGCGGTTTCGGCGAGCGGCACCGCGCCGGCGTACTCAAACTGACGCTCGGGCAAGCCCTTCAGGAACGCGAGCTCGCGCTGGGCCACGTCGATGCTGACGGCGTCGAGCAGTCCATCGCCATCCAGGTCGGCCGCGGCGATAAACTGGGGATCGAGGCCAACGAAAAACCCTTGGGCAGCGCGCAGGCGGCCATCCTGTAGCCCGAGCAGCACACTCGTCCCGCCGCCGCCGACGCTGCCGATGTCGTCGCGGCCGTCGCCATCGAGGTCGAGCACCGAAAGCCCACGGGGCAGCGCCGCCGCGTTGTAGAGCCGCGGCTGGCCAAACCCGCCGCCGCCATCGGACAGCCGCAGGGACACACCCCCGGCGTCGAACAGCGTGAACACGAGGTCGCGGGCACCGTCGCCGTTGACGTCCGCCGCGACCGCCGAAGCCGACGGTCCGCCGTTCGCGAACACGTACGGCTCACCCACGAGGCCGTCCTCGCCGGCGAGCACCATCACATTCTCGGCGCTGGGGTGCGCGTCGGCGATGGCGAGGTCGTCGAAACCGGCCGCGGGTGTGCCTTGGGCCGACACTCCGCCCGTGCGCGCGCCGACGGTGTCGTCGAGCCGGCGCACGATCGGCAGGTGGGGCACCACGGGCAACACGAGTTCGGGCTCGAAACCAAGGGCGCCGTCCTGCGCAAGCAGCGACACACCGCCAATCGAACTGCCGAAGTTGCCGACCAACCCGACGGCGATGTCGAGCGCTCCATCCGCGCCCGCGTCGATCAGCGCGACGCTGAACGGGCCCATTTCGCCATCGAAACCCGCTGCGGGTTGGATCGAAACGGGCAGCAGGTTGTCGGTGACGAGTTCCTCGAACACCCACACCTCCCGCAGCAGGAGTTGGGGCACGACGACGTGCTCGCGCTCCGATCCGACGACGAGGGGCCCGGCCGCCATATCCAGCGCGGGCACGTCGAGGGCCAAGGTTGAGCGCAGGGAATAGATCCCGTCGCCGTCGGCGCGGAACACCGCAAGTTGCTGGCCCGCGCCCGAGCCCGCCGGCCCGATCGCGCCCGCGAGCGCGGGCAACGAAAAACCACCCGCGCCCACACACAGCACCACGAAGTCGATGGCGCCGGTGCCCGCGAGGTCGGCGGCGACCACGCGCAAGGGCTCACCCGGCGTTTCGAGTTCCTGCCAGGCCACCACCTGGGCGTTGCCGATCCCCAGGCCGATGCGCAACTGCCGTTCGGTGAACGCCGCTTCCACGACGTCGGGGATGCCATCGCCGTTGAGGTCGATCAGCAGGCTGTCCCCGAGCAACGGGTTGCCGAGTTGGTAGTCCGTGCGCAATTCAAAGTCGATCGCGACGGTCCCGGCAGGCGGCGCGCCGCCACCCCCGCTGCCGCCGCCGTCGTCGTCGCAGCACCCACCCAGGGCCCCCAGGGACAGCAGCACAGGCAGCGCCGCCGCGGAACGCCGGAGGAGTCCGCGGGGGGCACAGGGGCGGTTGGCCGACAGAACGGGTTGGCGGTGCATTCGAAGGGCATCCTCTTGGGTGCGTCTCACGGCCAAAGCCTACCCCGCTGGGGCGGCCCATGTCGCCACCGTCCGCCGGCCGGGACGCGCGGCGCGCCCGCACGCGCCGGAGCGCCGCAGCGGTCAGGACAAACGGGTTTGCTCAAAGATAAAGGCGGATCTTTTGAACATACCCCGCGGCGCTGCGCGCGATCGCCTCGATCTCGTCCGCCCGCACCTCGCGCACGATCCGGGCCGGCACCCCGGCGACCAGGGAACGCGGCGGCACGATGAATCCCTCTTTCACTACGGCACCGGCCGCGACGATCGATTCCTCGCCGATCACGGAGCCACCGAGCAAGACGGAGCCCATGCCTATCAGGCAGCGGTCCCCGACGCGTGCGCCGTGCAACACACAGCGGTGGCCAACCGTGACTTCGGCCCCGATCGCGTTCGGCACGCCGGTGTCCGCGTGCACCATCGTGAGGTCCTGGATGTTCGTGCGCGGGCCGATCGACAGCGGGGCGTCGTCCCCGCGCACCACGCAGCCAAACCAGATGCCCACGTCGACGCCGAGCTCGATATCGCCGGTCAGCACCGCGTTGAACGCGCGGAACGCGCCACCTTGTAGAGCTTCAAAAAGTTGCTCGCGCGAAAACGCCGTCATCGCACACCCTCGAGCCGCTCCAGTTCCTCTTGGGATTCCACGAGGAGCGACGCGCCGCGTTCCACGCATTCCGCGGCCTCCTCCAGATAGCCGTCCGCCGTCGCCGACCAGGCGCGGTGCAACTGGCGCTCGGCGGCGGCAAAACGATCCATCAGTGCCGCGTAACCGCCGAGCCCAAAGCGCGCCACCATGCGGTCGCGCCCCGCCGGAAAAGCGGGCAACTGGTCCTCGACGACGATCCCAAGGTCGCTCAGCAGGCCATCTTGGTCCACGGCGCCAGGGCGCTGCAAGCGTGTCCGCACGCGCTCCACACCCGCGCGGATCTCCGCGAGGATGGCGCTCGGTGTGCGCGTCTCTGCGTCGGGCGCGTCGGCGAGCGCGGCCCGCGCGGCGTAGCGCACGATGAATGCGCCCAACCCCAGGCCCAGAACTCCCAGCGCGAACAACCACTTTCCTTCCCAGCGCGCGAGCGCGAACTCCTCCACGCGCACGTGGCGCACGTTCGCACGAGCGAGCGCCTCGACGTGGCCCGCGTCGATCCGCTCACCCCGCTCGAGGAGCACTTGCGTCGACGTGTCGCCGCGCTCGTTCGCTGGCGCCGGCGCCGCGGGCACCGGCACAAGAACGTTCTCGTTGCTCGTCAAACCGAGCAGCACGTCCGGCCCGCGTTCGACGCGCACGAGGTAAGCCGAGCCGGAGCCCACGAGCCCAGCGACGAGGGCCAAAGCCACGATCAAGAATCCGAGCACTTTCACGACGGTCCGACCCCCGTGAGCACGAGTGCGTTGAAGATGAGCGCGAGCACCGCTTCACCGACGATGAGGCCCGCCGCGAAGGGCACACCCCAGTGCTCGCACCAGCGCGCGCCCTTGAAGCGCGACAGCACAATCTGCAGTACGCAGCCGATGCCGTAGGTCGCGATGTAGAAAAACGGCAGGTACATCGAGAGGCCGACGAGAACCCCGAGGCCGGGGAAGCTCCCCAGGCCGAGCAGGATGCCGAGCAGCGATCCAAAGCCGTAGAGCGCATAGGGCATCTCGCCACCCTGCACCCCGAGAATCACCGCCTGCAGCGCCTGGGCCTGGGGCGCAGTGGTGTCGGTGCCCGGTCCGATCGGCACCCCGAAGGTGCCCATGTTCGCCTTCGTGATCACCACGAGCACGGCCATCGTGATGATGGGCCCAAGGCCGGTGGCGATCAGTTCGACGATCTGCTGGCGCCGTGGCTGCGCACCCACGAGGTGGCCCGTTTTCAGGTCCCCCATCATGTCGGCGGCGCACGTGATCGCGACGCATAGCGCGGCTCCGATCAACACCGCTCCGAGCACCGCACCCGATCCGAGCAGCGCCAGGATCAGCACCACCGTCAAAAGCGCCATCCCCGAGATCGGCGACCAGTCGGTCATCCCGGTGCATTGCGCGATGATGATGCCCGCAAACCAGATCCAGCCCGCGCCGATCAGGGCGATCAGGAGCGCGCGTAGGTGCGAGGGCAACCCGGAAAGAAAGCCCGGTTTTGCGTTCTGCTTCGCGAGAAACTGATCGCGCTCGATGTCGCTCCACTGCTCGGCCCACACCCGGCGCGCCTCCTCGGTTGCAAATCCCACGCGGTAGCCGCCGTGCTGGACAGGCTCGACGGCGCGGTCGATCGGCGCGAACTGCGGCGCTGCGGTGACCTCGGCAGGGGCCACTTGGCCCGGCGCGGTTCCTTCGTTCGCCACCCCGTCCGGCACTTCAACGGGGGCTGGCGTGATGGGGCAGCGGGGATTGAAGGCCTGGTTCTCCACGAAGTCGGCGGCGATGAAAAGCAGCAGCAGCGCCGCGAGCGCCGCCCCCACCAGCGTCTTCATGCCGAGCTCGTCGGACCCCAGCTTTGACCGCCCGGACTTCGCGATGCTCCCGAGGGCGGCGCGGATCGCGGGCAGCGACGCAACAACGCCCATCAGCGCGCCCCCAAGGAGCAACCCGATGCCAAGGGGACGGTTGATCGCGTTGAAGGCCGCCGCCGGGATTTCGTGCGCCAACAGCCCCGGCGGCATCCATCCAAGACGCAGGGCAAGGGGATTGAGCACGAAAAACGCGAGGATGCCGCCCGCCAGCACCAGCAAACCTGCTTTGCCCGACAGGAACCCCGCGCCGATCGCAAAAGGCGCGATCGCAAACACCATCTGCATCTCCCCCGGCAGTCCCATCCAGCGACCGACGTCGATGCGATCCTTCGTCATCAACAGGTCGGGCTCCCCGTTGCGGTCCCGGTCGAGCTCCACCGGCAAGCGGCTTGCCCCCGACCCCGAACGCCACACCGTGGCCTCGCGCCCATCGATGTTCGCCGTCGCGCCGGAGCCCAACTCCACGGGCACGTCAAGGCGCCACCCGACATCCCCGTAGCCCTTGCCGCCGAGGTCCGGCAGCCCCGCGGGCAAGTAAATCAGCATCGCGAGCACGATGCCCGCGACCAGCACGAGCGACTTCGCTGTGCCCGCGCCGGGGGACTTGAGGATCACCGCGACGCCGACGGCGCTCGGGAAACGCAGGCGTTCGACCTCGATCATCTGCTTGCGCAGTGGCACGATGAACGCGCCGCCCAGGATCGCTCCCGCCACGCAGGCCAACGTGATGAGCCAAAAGTCGAGGTCTCCCGGCCCCAGGGACCAGCCGAGGAGCCATAACACCGGCACCGTGAAAATCACGCCCGAGTTCGGGGTGTTTACCGCGGACGCGACCGTCTGCGCGATGTTGACCTCAAGGATCGATCCGCGCCGCAGGAGGCCGCGCAGCACTCCGAACCCAAGCACCGCCGCGATCGCGCTGCCCACGATCGTGAATCCGATCTTCAGGCCCGAGTACGCGATGGCCGCATTCATCACGGCACCAAAGAACAGGCCGAAGAGCACGGCCGGCCAGGTGACTTCGGGGTAACGCCCGCCGAAGAGTCCGCCGCCGTGCGCGGTGGGTTGACGAGCCGAAGCGGGGTGTCGCTGGGGTTCTTGCATGCTCGGGGGGGCCGCACGGGGCGCGCGGAGTGGCCGGAGGGTAGGCGCCCGGGGCCCGAACCCGCAAGCGCGACGGCCGCGCCGCCCGTGACGGATGGCTCGCGACACGCCATGCTGCGGACGTGAAACCCTTCGAGACCCTGGCCGAGGCCATCGCGCCCGGCGGCGCGCGCCTTTCCCTCCACCGGCGCGACGCCGACCTGTTCCTGCACGTGGACGGGGCCGAGTTGATGAGCACGCGCCGGCGGGTCTCAGAGGAGCAGCTCGCGGACCTGGCACTGGAGCGCGCTCCCGCAAAAGCCGAGGTGCTGATCGGTGGACTGGGGCTCGGTTTCACCCTGCGACGGGTGCTCGAGCGCACCGGGCCGGTGTCGCACGTCGCCATCGCGGAGCTCGTCCCCGCCGTCGTCGAATGGAATCGGCTGCACCTTGCGGAAACCACCGGCAAGGCACTGCTCGATCCGCGCGTTCAGTTGCATGTTGCCGACGTGCACCAGGTGCTGCTCGCGGCCCGTCCGCGGAGCATCGACGCGCTGCTGCTCGACGTCGACAACGGGCCTGGGCCCCTGGTCAAGGGAACCAACCGCCAACTCTACGACCGGCCGGGACTCCAGCGGCTCAGCCGACTGCTCGCCAAAGGCGGCCGGGCAGTGTTCTGGTCCGCGCGCGCCGAACCGCGCTTCGAAGAGCGCCTGCGCGAGGTTGGTTTCGACGTGCGAATGGAGCGCGCCAAAACCCACGGGGGCGCGCGCCGCTCCAGCCACTCGATCTACGTCGCCGACGCGCCCGCGATGCGCCCCGCATCGGGCGAAGATGCGCTGCCGTAGAGCTTGCGTGGGATGCGGCCCGCGAGAAACGCCTGGCGGCCCGCACGTGCGGCGTCGCGCATCGCCACGGCCATGCGCCGCGGATCCTTCGCCGCCGCGATCGCGGTGTTCAGCAGCACTCCTTCCACACCCAGTTCCATCGCGAGCGCAACGTCGCTCGCCGTGCCGACACCGGCGTCGACGATGACCGGCACGTCGACCAGCTCCATCAGGATGCGGATCGCATTGGGGTTGAGCACCCCTTGGCCCGATCCGATCGGCGAGCCCGCGGGCATGATCGCCTTCGCGCCCGCCTCCGCGAGGTGCACCCCAAGGCGCGGATCGTCGGACGTATAGACCCACACCTCGAAACCGTCCGCCACGAGTTCGCGTGTGGCTTCAAGGGTTCCGATGGGATCGGGCAATAGCGTGCGTGTGTCCCCGAGGACTTCGAGCTTGATCGCATTCGTTCCGAGCAGGTCACGCGCAAGGCGCGCCGTGCGCACGGCACTCTGTGCGTCGTAACAACCCGCCGTGTTGGGCAGAAAATCGAGCTGCGTGCGATCGAGATGTTCGAGCAGACCCTCCTGCTCGCCACCCGGGCCGATGCGGCGCACCGCAAGCGTTACCAACTGGGCGCCCGAGAGTTGGTGGCAATCGCGCATGACCGCGTGGCTCGGGTATTTGCCCGTGCCGACGATCAAACGCGAAGTGAAGCGCTTTGAGCCCACGACAAGCGGCCCGTCTTCGATCGCCGAACGCTCCAACGCCATCCCGTCCATCAACCGCCCCCGACCAAGGTCACCAACTCCACACGCTCGCCCGCGCCGAGCACACGCTCGGCCCGCCGTGCCCGCGGCACGAGCACCCGTTCGACCTCCGCGGCCACCGCTTCGGGCACGAGACCGAGGCGCGCAATCAGCGCTTCGACGCTGGTCCCCGCCGGCACCCGCTGCACGACGCCGTTGACCCAGATTTCAAGCTCACCGTTCGCCATGGCGTCCGTCAGCGCGCACGCAGGAATGCGCACTTTAAGTACTCGCTCTCGGGCAGACCCAAGAGCACCGGGTGGTCGGGGCTCGCACCTGCCAGGTCCTCGAGGTACACGTCGCGGCCCGCGTCCCGCGCTGCGAGCGCGAGGAACCCCAGGAACTCTTCGCGGCGCACGTTGTAAGAGCACGACGCGCTGACGAGCAAACCACCCGGTGTGAGCAACTCGAGCGCGCGCAGGTTGAGCTCGCGGTAACCGCGGGCCGCGCCTTCGATCTCCTTCCGATTGCGCGCAAACGCCGGCGGGTCGATGACCACACGCTGCCAGCGGGTGTCGCCAGCGGCGAGCTCCCGCAGGTGCTTCATCGCGTTGGCGCGCTCAAAACGCACTTTGCCACTGACGCCATTGAGTTCGGCGTTGTGCAAGACCCGCGGGCCCGCGGTCGCCGACTGGTCGATGCACAGGACGTCGTCGGCGCCCGCGAGCGCGGCGCGGATGCCAAACAAGCCGTCGTAACAGAATGCGTCGAGCACACGCTCGCCCCCGGCGCCCTGCGCAGCGCGGCGGCGGTTCGCGGACTGATCGAGGTAGTGGCCGGTTTTATGGCCCTGCGCAAGGTCGACGTCGTACACGAGCCCATCCGGTTCCTGGACGCGCACGAGGTCGTCGACGGAACCTTCGATCCACTCGACACGCGGCTCGAGTCCCTCGAGCTTGCGCACCGACGAATCGGAGCGGTCGAGCACGGCGCGCACCTTGAACGGCAGCGCTTCGCGCACGAGCCCCACGAGGAAATCGCGCATCAGGTCCGAACCCTGGCAACCGCTCTGCACGACGAGCACGTCGGCATAACGGTCGACCACAAAGCCCGGCAGACGCTCGGAATCGCCTCCAATCAGGCGGCAGGCCCCCTTGGGGTCAAGCAAACCGAGCCGCGCGCGCTCGGCCACGGCCGCGGAGACGAGGGCCGCCCAGAACTCGCGCGTCGGCTGTTCGGCCGTGCGCGAGACGAGCCGCATGGCGATGCGTGAGCGGCTCGAATAGAGCCCCCACCCCACTACGCCACCCGCGGGGTCGTGCACGGGCACGAGTTCGCCCCCCTGGGCCTCAACGGCCACCAAATCATCCGCGTAGACCCAGGGATGTCCCCCCACGACCCAGCGCCGCCCTTTCCCGCTCAACGTCACTTTTCCCATCGAACCCGGCAGTCTACCGGCGCCAGCCCCCGGCGCGGCCCCCGAACCCCGCGGATTGACCGCAGCAGGCATGTCGCCGGTGCCCCCCCGGAGAGCCAATAGCGTTAGGCTCCGAAATGCGGTCCGCTTTGTGTCCATCCGTGACTTGAATGGGAGGGGGGCGGGGTCAGGAGCTGGTCGAAGGGTTATGCCGACAGACCGCAGTGATAGGAAGAGCGCATGAAGACTTCATTGTCGACGAGCGCCGCCGCCTTGGGCGCCGATTAGCTCGAATCTGCAAAGCCACTCTTTCAAAGCGATCGACCAACTCCGCGCCGACGGCTGCAATGACCGCGCGGTCATGCTCGAGCCCCCCGAGCACTCGCCGAGCACTCGCCGAGCACTCGCCGAGCACTCGCCGAGCACTTGCCGAGCACTTGCCGAGCGAATGGAGCTCCCTTGACGTCAGATTGATTAGCATCGAAGGGCCCGACGACAAGACCGCGTACTTCATAAGCTCGCTGTCCACGCAGGACGCGAGCCGTGACGATCTCGCTGGTGTTTACTGCTTACGCTGGGACGCGGAAGACTTTTTTATGCTCCTGAAAAGCGATGACGTCGGGCAAGTATGGCGATGCTGCCCGATGGTAGCGCCACAAAGAACTCGAAATCGTGGAAACATTTTGTGCCGACCTGCTTTTTCCCGAGCTGATCGAAGCCGCCGAGCGCGTGGCAGACGAGAAAGGCTCCGACGGAACCGTCGAAATTCATCCGCCAAAACACCCGAAGCGGCCCAGACGACGCAAAGACTTCCCGGAGCACTTGCCGCGTGTGCGGACGACCTACGAGCTTCAGGAGGATCAGCTTGGCTGCGGATGCGGAGGTCGACTGAAGCTGCTCGTCGAGCGCTTCGGCTATCACATGCCGTACAACCATGCGCCGCGCCCGCGCCGCACGGCGCTGGGTCAATCGTCGCACTCGACATCGCCAGGTCAAACTCCAGCCGGACACAGATCTTCTGGGCAAAGTTCAAAGTGACGTGTCGCTGACATAACAGGTGGAAAGCTTGTCACCAGCCCCGCGCTCGACCGCCCCGTTCGCCCTCACGGAGGCGTTGTCGTGCGCGTGACTTTGACCGACGGCTTCGTCTTGATGACGCGCGAACCCAGGTATCCCCATTCGTCGCGCAGATCGTAAATCTGAGGGTACTCCTCGAAAGGAAGCCAAACGATCTCGACCTTGTCCGGTCCGACAGCATCACCCCAGCGCGTTGAATAAATTGGGTCGGAAGCGGTCGTTTGGAGCCAATCCCTTACCGAAAAACCATCCGGTCCCTTCGGTGGAGCAGGCACAACTTCGACCAGGCCCAATCGCCTGCGATCGGCGGCCGCGCTGTCAATCTCCTGCTGCATTGCCTGCACCACCGCGAGATGTGCCTCGGCCAGTTCCGCTTGACCCATGTCCGGAGGGTACCGCTGCTCAAACTCGTGCCGGGGGACGGGTTCACGCTGGAGAGAACCAATCAACTTCCAGCCCGCGGTGGTGTACGGCTTCCACTCTGCGTCGCCGACCACGGACGGGACATCCCTCGGCAACTCGGAAACGGGTGGAGCAGGAACTGGCTCGCGGCCCACCAAATCCGCACCCACCCCCGACTTTGGGTCAACCGAGTCAACGGCTTCCGACGACCTTGCCACTTCGCGCTCGGCGAGTTGCGGCCGCAGCGTCCGATTCACGAAGAACCACGCGCTCGCGAGCACACGGAGAGCGATTCCTCCCAACGCCAACTTGCGACTCAACATCCCGTCGTCCCGCACTTCACGACGATCGCCCCAATCGCGACGCCACCTGCTGGGCAGGGGAAGCGTTTTTCGCCGCTTTCGCCACAATCCTTCGAACCGGTTTCAGTATGGGTGGAAGTAACGCTGCCTATGCGCGGGTTCGCCGCGTGTCAACCGCGTTGACGCGACAGCCCCAGGATGCCTCCCCCGGGGCGATCCGCAACGCGCTGCTTGAAGCGTCGCTCCCTGTCGCCGCGCGGGGCGGCGCCCACAATCTCGCCTTCGAGGCCTGCTGAGGATTCACGCGTATTGCGGCCCATGGGCCCATGGGCCCATCGGACCGTCCTTGATCTCGGGCCACTACTTCGCGTCGGTCGGAACGGTGGTTTGCGAAGCGGTGAGCGCTTCGAAGCGGGGGTGGCCACGCAGGGACGCTAGGTCCGGGTCGTCGCGCGCCCATTCCCGTTGTCGCGCGCGTGCGCCGGACGAGCGCACGGACGATTCGAGCGTGCGCTCGAGGTACTCAAGGGCGCGATCGGTTTCGCCGAGCAGTGCGTAGGTGCAGGCCATGTTGTAGTGCAAGGGCGGAGCGTCGTGGACGTCGACCAGCAGCGCGCGCGCCTCGTCGAAGCGCCCGACACGCGCGCGGTAACACGCGAGCAGCACGACCATGAAGTCCCCCTGGCGCAGCTCGAACGCGCGCTCGAAATGGGCAACCGCGCGTTCTGGATCGTTGGCGCGCACGTTGGCGTTGACCGCGAGCGACACGTAGGCATCCGACAGGAATCCGCGCGTCAGCTCGATCTGCGCTTCGAGCACACGCCGGCGCTCCGCGTCCGGGTCGGAACCCAACATCGGCAAGCCTGCGCCCGCCGCGAGTTCCGCGCGGCGCTGCTCGAGTTCGCGCATCAGCGCGAGGAGGCGCGTGACGGCGCGGTCGAGCTCCGCTTCCGCGACCGTGGGCTCGTCGAGGTCGGTTGATGCCGCGCCGATCGCCATCGCGAGCCGCGCCAGCGTCCATTCGCGCCACAACGCGGTGCCGCGGCCATCGGCCAACGCCGACTGCATGTCGCGGGCCAGCCCGCGCCCCGCTGCGGGATCGCCGTCCCCGCGCAGGTCGAGCGCCAACAGGAGCGCGGCGCTCGCGGGTGTGCGGTAGTTGAGCAGCGCCAGTCGCCCTTCGCTTCCGTCGTCCGCGACCTGCTCCCGCAGGAATTCCAATTGACGCGCCCACAGCCCGCGGTTCGCGGGATCGTCCGCGATGCGGCGCTGCACGAGTTCGATCTCCGCAAGCCGCAGGCCGCGGTAGAGCGCCGCGCGCTCGGGATCCGCAAAGGGATCGTCGGCGCGCGCGCTTTCGTCGGCGTCGAGGAAACCCGGCAGTTCGTGGGGCGCGGCGAGCGCAAGGGCGCGCCCGAGTTCGCGCTGCAACGCGAGCCATCGGGCACGCGGAAGCGCCGCGTGGCGCTCGTCGAGGCCCAACAACCGCCGCGGCGAGTACTCCCCTTCGAGCACGTCGTCGAATCCGCCACTGACACCGCTCGTTTCGAGTTCGAGCGCCACACCGTGCAACTCGAGCAAGCCGCGGTGGACGTCGCGCGCACGGACGCGCAGCGGCTCGTCGAAGGCGTCGCGGCCGCGCGCGAGTTCGAGGCACAGGTCCCACACGTCGACGAGCACCGCGAGCCGCCGCGCTTCGACCGCCGCCTCGGCGTCGGCTCGGGATCCGCGCCCGCCACTGCCCCCGCGCTCGAGCCGCAGGGCGACGAGTTCGTGTGCCTGGGCCCGCGCAGCCGCGAGCGCGGCAGTGCCCGCTTGCGGGTTCCCGACAGCGAGTTCCGCCGCAGCCTCCACGAGGCGCGCGCGCACGACGAGTTCGCGGTCCGAGTCGCCGACCGGAGGGCGAGATTTTGCGCCCACGGTCCGCGCTAGCCGACGCGCTTGCGCCCCGTCGCCCTCTTCGCCGAGCGCGATCCGCGCGGCCCGCACGACCAGCGCCTCACCCGCGAACCCCGCGCGGGCGGCGCGGTCCAAAAAACCGCGCGCGAGGTCCGCCCGCTCGAGCCAAACCCAGCGCGCGAGCGCCGCTTCGACGCCGGCACGGGCCCCGGCGCGCTCCAGGTCCGACGGCGCGGCAAGCGCAGCGAGGAGCGCCCCGTGGCGTGCGGGATCGAGCGCGGCGTCGCCGGCCTCGGCCAGCGCGCTCCCCAGGCCCGCCAGCAACTCGGCGAACGCGGCGGGTGCGATGCGCCCGGCGCCCCGCGCGCGGCGGCCGTGTTCGGCCACCACCAGCGCTTCGAGAGCCGGCCCACCGCGCAGCATCCCCGCAAGGGCCTTCGCGGCGGGCTCCTGTTCCGCGGCGGGCAGATCCTCGATCAGCGCGGCGAGCGCCGCGGCCGCCGGAGCCTGGTCGAGCCGCGCGAGCGCGTCGACCGCTGCGGCACGCACCCAGGGCATGCGGTCGTCCCGCGCGACCGCGGCCAGCGCGTCGACACGCTCCGCCAGGCGCTCGAGCCCAAGACCGAGGCTGCCCAGGAATTCCGCCAGCGCGGCGCGCACGTGCGGGTCGACCGCGGCGAGCCCTTCTAACGCGCGGCCGACGTCTGCGGGGTCCGAATGCCGCAGGAACTCCGCGGCCGCGCCGCGGTCAGGCAGCGCCGTTTCGCGCGGCGGGTCCTGGGACTCGCCGCGACCCGCAGCCGCGACCTGGCCTTCAGCCTCTCCTCCCGCCCAACCGGCCGCCTGCCCCGGGGCGCCCGCGAGCAACGCGAGCAACAAAAGCGCCGCCATCCCCACGCGACCCGCCGTTCCAATGCTCACGCGGCGCCCCCTTCCGCGCTCCCGCGTCCCAGGCGGTACTCAAACGTGCGCCGGGAGAGCCCCACACGGCGCGCCGCGGCGCTCACGTTGCCACGCTCCTCGGCCAGGGCGGCGCGCAGGAGCGCATGCTCCAACTCCTCCGCCGCGATCCCGCGTCCAAGCGCGACCTTGGCGAGGTCGTCCGCGGCTCCCACCAGGCCTTCTTGCAGGAAATCGAACTCGCTGGCCTCGATCGGTCCCGGGCACAAAGCAAGGGCGTGGACACGTTCCAGCGCGTTCTCGAGCTCGCGCACGTTCCCCGGCCAAGGGTGCGCGGCGAGGCGCTCCGCCGCCTCCGGGGACACCGGGCGCGCCACAAGGCAGAGGCGCGCGGCCACCCGCGCACAGAGCGCTTCGGCCAGGGGAACGACGTCGCCCCGGCGCGCGCGCAGGGGAGGGACCTGCAAGGGCACAACGGCAAGGCGCCAGTAAAGATCCTCGCGAAAACGCCCCGCTTCGACCTCGGCCGCCAGGTCGACGGCGGCAGTCGCAACGATGCGCAGGTCCACGGGAACCGCGGTTTCGGCACCCACCGGCTCGACGACACGCTCCTGGAGCACCCGCAGCAGCTTCACTTGGGACGGCAGCGGCAGGAGCCCGACGTCGTCGAGGATCAGGGTGCCGCCGTCGGCGCGTCGGAACGCCCCCAGGCGGCCCTGGCGGGCGTCGGTGAAGGCACCGCGCTCATGGCCGAAAAGCTCGGATTCGATCAGGGTTGGCGCCAGAGCCCCCAGGTGGAGCCGCACGAGGGGTCCCGCCGCCCGGGGGCTCAGGGCATGCAGGCGCGCCGCCGCCAAGCTCTTGCCGGTCCCGTGTTCCCCCTGGATCAGCACGGTCGCGACACCCGCCGCGACGCGCTCCAGCCGTTCCAAGAAGGCCAGGAACGCGGGATCGCGGCCGATCAACTGGGCGCCCGGAGCGCGGTCGGAAGCGGGGGTTGCGTGCACGTTCGGGTAGGTAGAGCGGGGCGGCGAGGTGGGGCGCAAGCCGCCCGGGAAGGTCGCTATACGTTGACGGGAGCCGTCAGATATAGCAGACTCTCCCCCTTAAAACGCCGTTCCGGCCGTTCACGCGGCCGGCGGAGCCCCGCCGCTCGAATTGCCCGGGTACCTCCGCCAGGAACGCCTCCGAAACCGTGCGCGCGACGCACGGCCGGAAGCCCCTGGCCTGGTACCCGTACCGACATCGATCGCTCCCCGTTTACTCGCGCAACGCGCGGGTGTGCGAGGTGCAGTCGACGCCGGTTCCGGCCGTTCGCGAGGCGGAGTCGAGTGGTAAGCGACCGGCCGCGCGCCGGCGGTTGCCGCGACGGCGTCGGGAGACGGTCCTTCATCGGCCCATCGATCCCCGGCGCGGCGACGCCGGACGATCGCGTGCCGACCGAACCGCCGTGTTCCCGACTCCACCCTTCGCCCCACCACTCGCACCCCCAAGAAGATCATGAACCGAGAGGAACTCCTGCGGATGATCGACACCCTCCACCGGGATCGCGAGATCCCGACAGAGGTGCTGTTCGCGGCCCTCGAGGAAGCGATCGGGGCCGCCGTCAAGAAGCGCCTAGGCTCGGGCGAGGATCTCGTCGTCGCCATCGACCGCAAGACCGGCGAGATCAGCATCGAGGACGACGAGGGCGAATACGAGTTCGACCTGGAAGTCCTCGGGCGCATCGCGGCGCAGGCCTGCAAGCAGGCCATGATGCAAAAGATCCGCGAAGCGGAACGCGACGTGCTCTTCGACGAATACGAAGCGCGCGTCGGCCAGCTCGTCCACGGCACGGTCCAGCGCTTCGAAGCGGACGCCCTGATCGTGAACCTGGGCCGCGTCGAGGCCTATTTGCCCCGCGAAGAGCGTGTGCGCGGCGAAACGGCTGCCCCGGGCGACCGGGTGCGCGCCATCGTGCTCGAAGTCCGCAAGGACGGCCCGCGCGTCAAGATCATCGTCAGCCGCACACACCCCGACCTCGTGCGCCGCCTGTTCGAGCTCGAAGTGCCCGAGATCGCGGAAGCCATCATCGAGATCAAACGCGTCGTGCGCGAGCCCGGTTACCGCACCAAGATGGCGGTGGTATCGATCGATCCGAAGATCGACAGCATCGGGGCCTGCGTCGGCGTGCGCGGTTCACGCATCAAGGCGGTGATCGACGAGCTGCGCGGCGAGCGCATCGACATCATCAAGTGGAGCGACTCCCTCGAAACGCTGATCATGAACGGCCTCAAGCCGGCCAAGATCGACATCGACAACATCTACCCGGACGTGGATTCCCACTCCGCGGTGGTGATCGTCGACGAGGAAGAACAATCCCTGGCGATCGGCAAGAAAGGCCAGAACGTGCGGCTTGCAAGCCGCCTGTGTGGCTGGGACATCGAGATCAAGACCCGCGCCGAGTTCGAGGCCGACCTGATGAGCCAAGAAGACGGTGGTGGGGATCAGGGCGCGGAGGACTTCGACGGCGGTGCCGACGACGCCGCGTCGGACGACGGGGAGGCTCCGCAGGGGGCATCCTCCAGCGGCCAGGGCGGAGCGCGCGAGGACGGCGCCTGACCCCGGTCCGCCGTCCCCCACCGGATGCGGGTGGGACGGCGACGGGAACGCACGGTTCCGGGCGGCGGCCTCCGCTTGGGAACCGCGCACTGGAACGAAGCGAGACGAAGACGGCCAGAGGGATTGTGACCAAGAAACGCGTTTACGAGATCGCCAAGGAATGGGGTATGACCGGGCAGGACCTAGCTGCGGAGCTCCGCGGTTGGGGCAAGACTCACGTCAAGACCCACATGACCGCCCTCGACGACTCGGAGGTGATGGAGATCGAGGGCCGTCTTGAGGCCTACGGACGCAAGCGAACCGCCGGTTCGGACAGCGATGCCGACGCGGGAGCGCCGGGCGACCTCGCTGGTGTCATCCGCCGCAAGAAGAAGTTCGGCGACGACGGGCTCCCGACCCCGTCGTATACGTCGGCCCCGGCCGCGGAAGTCCCCGGCATCCGGCGCAAGAAGAAGGTCGAGGACACGCCCGAGGTGACGCCGCGCGCCCCCGCAGGCAGCGCGCCCCGTAGTGCCGCGCCCGCCGGATCCCCGGCCACTGCCCCCGGCGTCGCTTCGACTGGCGCCGCGGCCCGTCCCCCGAGTGCGCCGCTGCCCGCCGGAGCCGCCGCCCGAACATCCTCCGCTCCCCCGGCGCGCCGCCCTGGTGCGGACGCTCCCGCGGCGGACAACGCGGCAAAATCCGGCGCCGCGAAGGATGCGGGCGCTCCGGCGACCCGTGCCCCCGTTGCCGCCCAACCCTCGGGCGCAGGCACAACACCTGCACCGTCGCGCCCCCGAGCGGGCGAGGCCGATGACCGGATCCCGCGCGCTCCGGCCACACCCGCCGCCGCGGCGAGCGGTTCCCAGGCTGTCGCGCAGGGCCCGTCCGCTTCAGCGGCTGCCGCTCCGGCGCGCCCCGCGGCACTGTCGACGACACAGTCCTCGGCGGCACAGCCCTCGACGACACAGCCGTCGGCGGCACAGTCCTCGGCGGCAGCGGCCGCAAACGAGAGCGCGACAGTGAGCAGCGCGACAGTGAGCAGCGCACAGGCCGCAGCGCAGTCCACGCCAGCGCAGTCGACTGCCCCGAAGCCGACGGCACCGGCGACCCCCGCGGGCGCAGGCGCCGCTTCGAAGATCGCTGGCCCCCCGACCCCGCAACCCGCGGGCGCAGCGCGCGCCGGCGACGCGGACGCCAAAAAAGCGGCTGCTTCCGCAGGCGATCCGAGCACCGCCGCCGGGGCCGCAGCGCAGGTCTCCGGGGCCGCAGCGCAGGCCGACGGGGCCGCGGCGCAGGCCAACTCGCCGTCGAAGATCCAGGGCACGGCTTCGGAAATCGTCCGTCCCGGCGCCGCGCGCCGCGCGGGCAAGGTCGTCGGCTTTGTCGACCTCTCGAAACTCGCTCCCCCGCCCACGCCGGTCAAGCGCGATTCGCGCCGCCTGCGCTCCGCGGACGACGAAGCGGCACCCAACGTGCAACCCACGCTCGGCAAAGACCGGCGCAAGGCGTTCACGCGTGGCGCCGACGCCCAACGCAGCACGCTCTCGCCGCAGGAGCTGCGCGAACGGGAAGCAGGCCGCGTCCTGCGCACGAGCGGTCCGACCCGCGGTGGATCCGGCGGTCGTTCGAGCTTTGGCGGCCGCGGCACCGGTGGCCGAGGTGGCACGGGCCGCAGCGGTCGTCCCCTGGGCTCCGGATCGCCCTACCAAGGACAGGTCATCCAGGTCGAAGCGCCGGTGACCGTCAAGCAGCTCGCGGAATCAATCGCGCTCAAGGCGAACGACGTGCTGCGCAAGGCGTTCAGCCTGCTCGGTTTCGGGGCAGTGAACATCAACACGACCCTCGACGAGGACACCGCGGTGCTCCTTGCGGGCGAGTTCGGTGTCGAACTCGAGGTGACCCAAGCCATCGCCGCCGAGGACGCGCTGCTCGCGGGTCTTGCCGCCAAGCGCAGTAAGGTCGAAGAAGAGTCCTTGATGCTGCGCCCGCCGACCGTGGCGGTGCTCGGCCACGTCGACCACGGCAAAACCACGCTGATCGATACGATCCGCCGCTCCCAGATCACCCACGGGGAATCGGGCGGCATCACCCAGCACATCGGTGCCTACCAGGTCACGACCAAGCTCGGGCACAAGGTCACGATCATCGACACGCCCGGCCACGCCGCATTCACCGCGATGCGCGCCCGCGGCGCAAGGGCCGTGGACATCGTGATCCTCGTTGTGGCGGCGGACGACGGCGTGATGCCGCAGACCGAGGAGGCCATCAACCACGCACGCGTCGCCAAAGTGCCGATCGTCGTCGCCATCAACAAGATGGATCGGCCGGAAGCCAATCCCGAGCGCGTGATGAACGAGCTCGCGGCAAAGGAACTCATTCCCGAGGAATGGGGTGGGCCGACGGCGATGCTGAAGGTCAGCGCGCTCAAGGGCGACGGCATCGAAGATTTGCTGGAGCGTGTGTTCCTCGAGAGCGAGGTGCTCGAGCTCAAGGCGCACCCTAAGGGCCCGGCGATGGGTGTTGTCCTCGAGGCCGAGATGCAGGAAGGACGCGGCAAGATCGCGCACCTTTTGATCCAGGACGGCAGCCTGAAGCGCGGCGACGTGATCCTCGCGGGCGAGGGTTACGGCAAGGTGCGGTCACTCCAGAACGACCGCGGCGAAACCCTCGAGGAAGCTGGTCCTTCAATGCCGGTCGAGGTCACCGGCCTTTCCGAGCTGCCCACGATCGGCGAGCGTTTCTACGTCGTCGAATCGCTGGATGCGGCCCAAGAGGTTGCGCTTGAGCGCGCCCGCGCGAACCGCATGCTGTCGCTGGTCGACCGCAAGACGGTCAACCGCGAAAACCTGTTCCAAGTGGTCGCCGCGTCGCACAAGAAGTCGGTCAACCTGGTCGTCCGCGCGGACGTCCAGGGCTCGTTGGAAGTCTTGAAGGCGCAGCTCGCCGGCATGCTCCACGACGAGGTCGAGGTCAAGATCATCGACTCGGGTGTCGGCGCGGTGACGGAAAGCAACGTCGACCTCGCGATCTCGTCGGACGCCACGATCATGGCCTTCCATGTCGGCACCAACCCGAAAGCCCGGCAGAACGCGGAGCGCGGCGGTGTGGAGATCCGCAACTACACTGTGCTCTACGAAATGCTGAACGACGTCACCAAGATGATGGAGGGCACTTTGAGCCCCGAAATCATCGAGGAGATCACCGGCCACGTGGAGATCCGCCGCCTGTTCAAGTCCTCGAAGATCGGCAACATCGCGGGCAGCCACGTCATCGACGGCAAGGTCAGCCGCGACAGCAAGATTCGATTGCTCCGCGACGGAACCGTTGTCTGGACCGGTCAGATGGGCTCGCTGCGCCGCGAGAAGGACGAAACGAAGGACGTGCGCGAAGGCTTCGACTGCGGCATCGTGCTGAAGAACTACGACGACATCCGCGAGGGCGACATCTTGGAAGCCTTCCGCCTGATCGAGCGCAAGCGCAAGATCTGACGCTTCCGCGATGACAAACCCGCGCACGATCGCCCGGCTCGAGGCCCGCATCCTCGAGCGCGCCGCCCACGCGATCGAGCACGAACTCGCCGATCCGCGGGTGGTGATGATCACGCTGACCAAGGTCGAGCTCACGAGCGACCTGGGCAGCGCGAAGATCCACTGGTCGGTGCTCGGCGGCGACGTCGAGCGCCGCCAAACCCAGCGGGTCCTCGACAGCGCGGCGGGATTCATCCAGCGCCAAGTTGGCCGCGTGCTGAAAACACGCAAGATCCCCCGGCTGTCGTTCCATTACGACGATTCGATCGCCTACGCCGCCGAGCTCGAGCGCAAGATCAAACAGGCGCTCGTGAGGGACCGCGAACTCAACCCCGGCGCCCACGACGACCTGATCAAGGCGGGCGTCGACCTCGACGTGCCCCCCACCGACGAGGACGATGTGGAAGCGGAGTACAAAGAGTTCCTCGAAGAGACCGACGACGACGACCCGAAGTAGCGCCCGCCGCCCGCGCTAGCCCGGGCTATTCATCAGGTTTTCGAGCAGTCGAGCCCAAGTCGTCGCCTGGTGGTGCTTTGCGGCCGCGGAATCCACAGTCGACCTTGAACAGGTCAACGAGGGACGCCCGTGGTCGCAAAGTGCCGCCAGAGGGCGAAAGGCGGCCATAGGCCGCCGGTTGGGCCGTCCGGTCGCAAAGCTGGCGAATAACCCGGGCTAGCGGGCGCGCTCCGGGAGGTCAGTGTGCCGCGGCGACACGCCTGCCCGCCGTCACCGCCCCGGCCGCCGATTTCCGAGGAGGCGTGCCAGATTGGATTCCACGGTGGGGTCGGGGCGCAGCGCGAGGCTGCGCTCGTAATCCGCCCGCGCCGCGACCGCCCCATCCCGTTGGAAAAAGTGGAAGTTGCCGCGCCAGCAGTACGCGTCGGCGTCCGTGGGATCCGCCGCGATGCGCGCGTCGAGCTCGTCCCAACAGCGGTCGGCTTTCCACAGGTCGCGCGAACTCAAGCGGCGCACGTCGTCGCCGATGCCGAGGAACTCTTTGACGTCCAGGAAGTCGCGGGCCGTTTGCGCGAGCAAGTCGCGCCGCTGCGCGCCGTGGCGCGCGAGATCGAACGCCGCCGCGGGCGGGCCCTCGACGTCCGCCATAGCCGTGAACAGCGCTTCGGCCAAGAGCATGCAGCCCTCGGGCGTGGGATGGACGTAGTCGTAGAAGTGCTCGAAACCCACAATTCCATTGGGCGCGCGTCGCTCCAAGGCGGCCACGGCGTCGAAGTGCAGCGCGCCACTCTTTTCGGCCGCGCGGCGGGCCATCTGCGTCTGGGAGTCGAGCGCGCGGCGCCGATGCGGATCCGCGTTCATGGATTCGCGGTAGTCCGCCCGCGCGCCTTCGGGGTCGCCGAGCATTGCGCGCACTTCGGCGCGCTCGTGGAGGCGCTCCCACAGGGACTTGGGGTCCGCTCCCGCGACCGCCGCGTTGAGCACGTCGAGGGCGCGCGCCAGGCCTTTTGGCGAATGGGCCTCGGCCTCCGAGGTCGCAAGCAGCGCGGCGATCCAGTTCGCGGGTCGGTCCTCGATGCCACGCCAGCGCCAGTTGACCGCCGGCGCGGCGAGGATCACCCGCGCCCCCAGCGCACGCGCGGCCTCGGCCATCGCGGCGAGATTCGCCTCGTAGCGCGCGAAAACCGCCGATTCTTCCGCGGGCCGAACGTTCACGTTCGCCATTAGCTCGCGGTGCTCGACGCGCTCCTGTGAACGCGCGATTGCGCGGGTCGAGATGCTCGCTTCGACCGCGCGGGGATCGAGGGGCTTGGGCCGCGTCAGAAGCCGCGCGATGCGGCTGTTGCGAACGGCGTGCGCGAGAGCCTGGGGTGTGTTGCGTCCGAGCGCGGCGAAGTGTTCGGAGTGCAGCTCCAAGAACTCGTTGTTGCCCGCGTACACGATGACCCAATCGGGCGCCCCGGCGGTGACCGCGTCGCGCACGATGGTGAGGACCTGGGCGCTCGCGAGGGCCACGATGCCGAAGTTGACGACCTCGACGTCGCGCTCCGGGTAGGCGGCCGCGAGCTGGCGTTCGAGTTCGCGGGCGAACGTGACGTTGGGGCTATACCCAAGGCCCGCGGTTGCCGACCCCCCGAACACGAACACGCGCAGAGCGGCGGCGGGTTTGTCCGCGGCGACCCACTGGAACGGCAGGCGCCCATCCGTCGTCGCGAGGGTGCGGGTTCCGTCCGGCACGATGACGGGTGCGAGCAGCGGCGTGAAAACCTGCTGGTACAGGAGGCGCGATGTCGGGCGCACTGCGGCGACACCGAAGAGGCGCAGGCCCCACTCGACCGCGGCCACCGCGCACAAGACCGCAACCGACGAAAGGATCAGCGCGCGGGCGCGGGAGCGGTTCGAGGCCATCGGGGACACACGGCCCCGGGG
>ENA-ORBV01001741-ORBV01001741.1-microbial-mat-metagenome-genome-assembly--contig:-NODE-1741-length-47710-cov-6.623937_pt1 | contig 47710 bp, 51 predicted proteins | sample MGYA00237777_ERZ505514 | MGnify/ENA primary metagenome ERZ505514 (study PRJEB26160, sample SAMN06269048) | microbial mat metagenome | isolation source: Oligotrophic lake microbial mat | place... | reverse complement strand
CGTGGGCTCGGAGATGTGTATAAGAGACAGGTCAAAAGGCATAAGGGAAGGGCACGCGGGTGCCGCCAACATTATCCCGTAAACCGGGCCGCTATCCGCGTCGAGGCTAGCTGGCCTTCGGCTCTCGCAACATCACCAGCAGCATCCGCGACGGTGACGTGGCCTCGACCGCGTGCGGCACGTTCGCCGGCATGCGAACGATGGTGCCCGGACGTGCCGTGACGGCGGTGCCGCCGATCGTCAGCGACAGCACTCCTTCGAGGACGAGCACCAGTGCGTCAAACGGCGTCGTGTGCTCGCTCAATCCCTGGCCCTGGTCGAAGGCAAACAGCGTCAGGTTGCCGCCGCCGTTCCTGGCCAGCACGCGGCTGGCAATGCCGCCGTCGGTAAATGCGATCAGATCATCGAGTGGCAACGCTTCCGAAGCGGGAATCGTGGCTGGTGTCGTCGTCATTGGTGGTTCCTCAAGAAAGGCGGAAAGCGCCTTGGTAGATAACCGGGCCGCCGGTCCGCAAGCCTGTTGCCGGGCGATTGAGCTCGCGCACCGGTAGCACAGGGTCGGGCTCGAAACCGGCGGCGTCCAGTTCCTGTACGAGCTGCGCTTCGGTCAGGAAGCACTGCGGCGCGCCGGAGAACTGCGTGAAGACGAACGTCTCGCCAGCGACCGGTTCTGCATCCGCCGGCAGCGTGTGACGCGAGAACGTGAACACGAAGAGCGCGGCCCCGCGGCCGGCGACCCGGGCGGCTTCCGCGATCGCCAGGCGGAACTCATGACCAGAACGCGCCAGGTTCCAAATGCCGTGGGCGATGATGAGATCGATGGAACGGCTGCGGATGGGGAGCGCATCCATCCCAGCCCGCAACAGCCGGAGCCGCTGTCCACCCTCACGCGCGGCGGCCGCTTTCAGCATGGACGGCGAGAGATCGGTGCCGACCACAGACCACCCCATGCTGGCCAGTGGCACGGCATTGCGTCCGGCGCCGCAGCCAATGTCAACCAGCGAGCCGGAACCGCTCAGTAGGTGGCCGGCGAATTCGATCAAGGCTGCATTCGGCGCCGCCGTTGCGAACCCGGCGACCATGCCGGGCGCATCCCAGGCTGATTCCACGGGGCGATTCATTTCACCGTGACGACTGCACGTGACGTGCCACGCCGCAGTCTGCGGGCCCTTGGCAGGGGTCGCCCTTGGATGGGCGATAATCCGCACTTGAGGGAATTCTTCGCGGTGTCGCTGGGTGTCTGCGTCCTCGTTCGGCGTTCTCCGGTGCGCGAGCCGTGTCCCTGATTGCACACGACCCACGGCACGGCCATTGCTAAGCTCACGCGCAGATGCCTGCATCTACCGACCGATCGGCTGGCAATCGCGCGCTGACGCTCGCGACCCTGTCGTTTGCGGTGTCTTTTGCCGCGTGGGGGCTGATTGGCGGTCTCGCGCCAATCTTTTCTGAGCTCTACCATCTGACGGCGTCGCAGACCGCGTTCCTGGTCGCGGTGCCGGTCCTGCTCGGGTCGGTGGCGCGCCTGCCCATGGGCATGCTCACCGACCGGTTCGGTGGCCGCCTGGTCTTTTCAGTGCTGCTGGCCGTGTCGGCGGTTGCCGCCTGGACCGTGTCACTCACCTCGAGCTACAGCAGCCTGATCGCCGCGGCATTTCTGATTGGCCTCGCCGGCTCCTCCTTCGCCGTCGGCGCCGCGTTCGTCTCGCGGTGGACGCCGCCGGCGAGTCAAGGAACTGCCCTTGGCATCTTCGGCCTCGGCCTCCTGGGACAGTCGGCGGCCGTGTTCGGCGGTCCGGTCGCGGCCGCAGCCTTTGGCTGGCAGGTCGTGTTTCGCGGCGTCGCCGTCGCCCTGCTGATGTGGGCTGTGGTGTTCGCGGTGTTCGCGCGCAATCGCGAGGGCGCGACCCGCCCGGCGGGTGTGGCGGCGATGGTGCGGGTGCTGCGGCACGAGCCGATGGCGTGGTGGCTCGGTGCGTTCTACTTCCTCACCTTCGGCGGGTTTGTGGCCTTCTCGATCTACCTGCCGACGTTGCTGCGGACGCAGTTCCAACTGACGCCGGTGAACGCCGGTTTCCGCGCTGCGGGCTTCGTGGTGCTCGCCACGTTGATGCGGCCGCTCGGCGGCTGGCTCGCCGATCGCATCGGCGGCGCGCAGGTGCTGTCGTGGGTGTTTGGCGGCGTCGCCGCGTTCTCGCTGCTTCTGATGTGGCCGTCGATGGTGCCGTTCACTGTCGGTGCACTGGTGTGCGCGGCGCTGCTTGGCCTGGGCAACGGCGCCGTCTTCAAGCTGGTGCCTGAACATTTCCCGCGCGACATCGGCACGGTGACCGGTCTGGTCGGCGCACTGGGCGGCCTGGGTGGCTTCTTCCCGCCGCTGCTGCTGGGTGTGTTCCGGGATTCGCTCGGCGTGTCGTGGCCCGGGTTCATCCTTCTCTCGCTGACGGCGCTCGGCCTGCGCGCGGCCAACCAGCGCGTGTTCCATCCTGCCGACATCGCCTGGCGAGAGGCGCTGCCACCGGCATCGCGCCAGGCGTTCGATCGCGTTCGCTCCGGCGCCTGGGCCTCGCTCTGGACCCTGGTCCTCGCCGCCGCCATTGTCGTCGGGTCGCGCAACCTCGCGCATTTCGACGCCGCCCTGGTCGGCTACACCTTCGCGACGTTGTTCGCGGTGTTCGGCATCACCTACCGGTATGCGATGTGGCTCGATCGGCCGCCGACGCGAATGTATTGGCGGCGCGGGTGGGAGGTCTTCCTATCGCGTCCGTTCTTCGCCCGTAACGTCGTCACGCTTGGTGAGCGCGTCGCGGTTGACGTGGCGGCCAACCGCTTCATCTTCCGCCGCGGCTGGCTGCGCGGCATCGCGCATTGGCTGATCATGTGGGGCTGCCTGCTGGCTGCCGCCATCACGTTTCCGCTGGTCTGGGGCTGGGTCCATTTCGAGACGGTGCCCGGACGCATCGATCTCTATCGCACCTTCGTATTCGGCGTCGCCATGCAGGACTTTCCGGTCGAGTCGCTCCTGGCGTTCGTGATCTTCCACGGCTTGGTGTGGGCGTCGTTCCTGGTCATCGCCGGTGTCATGCTGGCGTTCCGGCGGCGCATGATCGATCACGGCGCGGCGGCGGCGCAGCAGTTCGGGCAGGACATCCTGCCGCTGCTGCTGCTGTTCGCGATCAGCGTGACCGGGCTGATGCTCACCGCCAGCTACACCTGGATGCGCGGCTACGCCTACGAGTTCCTCGCGATCTTCCACGCCCTTACGGTGATCGTCACGTTGTTATGGCTGCCGTTCGGCAAGCTGTTTCACGTGTTCCAGCGGCCGGCGCAACTTGGCGTCGGCTTCTACCAGAACGCAGGCGCGCGCGGCGAGCAGGCACAGTGCCGGCGCTGTGGCAAGGCGTTCGCCTCGCGGGCGATGGTTCACGACCTGACGGTCGTGGAGCGGCAACTCGGATTCACCTACGAACTCGATCGCGGCGGGCATTATCAGGACGTGTGTCCGAAATGCCGGCGCGCGTTGTTCGGCCTGGCGCAAGGAGCCTTGTGGCAACGCTTCCCGTAGACGACCGGCAGATTACCGGCCAGTTCGGTCCGCACCTGTCATCCATGACGGGGACGCGGCTGTCGACCAGCCTCGAGCCGGAGCGCCTGGTCAAAACCCATTGCTGTTTCTGCGGCCAGCAGTGCGGCATCCAGCTGAAGGTGCTCGGCAACGAGGTGATTGGCTTCGAGCCGTGGGAGGAGTTCCCATTCAACCGCGGCATGCTGTGCCCCAAGGGCGTCAAGCGGTACTTGCAGGGTTCGCATCCGGATCGGCTGCTCACCGCGTTGCGCCGCGATCCCGCTTCGTCTGCGGGCTTCAGCCCAATCCCCTACGATCAGGCGATTGCGCACACGGCGGCCGAGATCGCCCGCCTGCAGTCGGCCCACGGGAGCGGCGCGGTTGGCGTGCTCGGCGGTGCCAGCCTCACCACCGAGAAGACCTACCTGCTCGGCAAGTTCGCGCGCGTTTGCCTCAAGACGCCGTTCATCGACTACAACGGCCGTCTGTGCATGGTCAGCGCCGGCGCCGGCAACAAGAAGGCGTTCGGCGTCGATCGGGTCACCAGCCCATGGGCCGACATGATCGGCTCCGGCGTGATCTGGGTGGCGGGTTCCAACGTCGCCGAGTGCTCGCCGATCACCACCAACTACCTGTGGCAGGCGCGCGAGCAGGGCGCGAAGATCATCATCCAGGACCCGCGGCTTACCCCGATCGCGCGCACCTGCGATCTCTACCTGCCGGTCAAGCCCGGCCGGGACGCGGCGCTGTTTGCCGGCGTGCTCCAGATCATGATCGAGCGTGGATGGGTCAACGAGGCGTTCATCAACGATCACACCGTCGGGTTTGATCAGGTTGCCGGCTATTGCCGCGAATGGACGCTTGAACGCACCGCCGACGTGACCGGCGTACCGCGGCGCAGCCTGATGCAGGCGGCGGAATGGTGGGGGACGGCGGCGTCGAGCTTCATGTTGCACGCGAGGGGCATCGAACACCATTCCAACGGCGTTCAGAACACGCTCGGGGCGATCAACCTGGTGCTCGCCACCGGCCGCATTGGCCAGCCGCACTCCGGCTACGGCACGATCGTCGGCCAGGCCAACGGCCAGGGCGGCCGGGAGCATGGACAAAAGTGCGATCAGCTACCGGGCTGGCGCGACATCTCCAACCCGGAACATCGCCAATACATCGCGAGCGTGTGGGACGTGCCCGAGCCCGAGATCCCCGGCCCCGGTGTCGATGCCTACGAGATGTTCCGAAAGATCGATACCGGCGAGATCAGGGGCTTGATCGCGATCTGCTTCAACCCCAAGGTGTCGCTGCCCGACAACACGTTCGTGACCCGTTGCCTCGACAAGCTCGAGTTCTTCGTCGCCATCGACTTTTTTCTCAACGACACTGCGCGCCATGCCGACATCGTGCTGCCGGGCAGCTTGCAGGAGGAAGACGAGGGCACGGTGACACAGGTCGAAGGCCGCATCATCAAGATCAACAAGGCGGTCGAGTGTCCGGGCGAGGCGCGGCAGGACTGGCGCATCATCCAGGACATTGCCCGCGCGCTCGATCGGCCGAAGGGCTTCACCTTCGAGACGCCGAAGGAGATCTTCGAGGAACTGCGGGTCGCCAGTCGCGGCGGTGTGGCCGACTACTCCGGTGTGACCTACGAGAAGATCGAGCGCGAGATGGGCGTGTTCTGGCCGTGTTACAGCCACGACCCGAGGACCGGAGAGCCGATCGCCGACCATCCGGGCACCCCACGGCTGTTCGAGCCTGGCAGCTACAACCCGATCGCGAAGGGCAGCGGACCGTTCTACTTTCCCGACGGACGCGCCCGCTTCAACCTGGCCGACTACCGCGCGCCGATCGACGATGCGAGCGAGGAGTATCCGGTGTTCCTCACCACGGGCCGCGTGGTGAGCCAGTTTCTGTCGGGCACCCAGACTCGCCGCATCGGCCCGCTGGTCAAGCAGTATCCCGAGCCGCGCATCGAGCTGCATCCGCGGCTGGCCGAGAAACTCGGCATCGCCGACGGCGAGTGGGCCACGGCGCAGACGCGCCGCGGCACCATCACGCTGCGCGCGCAGGTGGTCACGACCATCCGGCCCGACACCATCTTCATTCCGTATCACTGGGCCGGGAAGAAAAGCGTCAACCAGCTGACGGTGGCGGCACAGGATCCGATCAGCAAGATCCCGCAATACAAGGTGTGCGGCTGCCGCTTGCGCAAGGCCGATGGGCCGCCCGACTACGACGGACAGCTGGAGGCGCAGCAGTAGTGGCGAAGCCCGGCCACCTCCACTTCTTCATCGACCCGAGCCGCTGCATCGGCTGCCAGGCTTGCGTGCAGGCCTGCAGTGAGTGCGACACCCATCGCGGCGAGTCGATGATCCACCTGGATTTTATCGATCGCGCCAGCAGCATCCAGACGGTGCCGGTGGTGTGCATGCACTGCGACCAGCCGACCTGCGCCGAGGTCTGTCCGGCGGATGCCATCAAGCGCGCCGCCGACGGCGTGGTGCAGTCAGCGCTCCAGCCGCGCTGTATCGCGTGCGGCAATTGCGTCTCGGCGTGTCCGTTCGGGGTGCCCGAGGTCTACGAAGATCGCAAGATCATGATGAAGTGCGACATGTGCTACGACCGGACCAGCATCGGCCGCAAGCCCATGTGTGCCACCGTGTGCCCGAGCCAGGCGCTCTTCTATGGCACCGGCGACGAGATCGAACGCCTCAGGCCACACTCGGCGCCAATCAATCGTTTCCAGTTTGGCCAGCAGACCATCACGACTCGCGTCTTCGTGATGACGCCGAAGGGCCTCGCCGGCCTCACGCCGCACCTTGACGTCACAGCGGCCATGGACGATGACGCGCCGGCCCGGCCGCTGACGCTGAAGATGGCTGACCCTTTCGATGAAGTGGAGTTGGCATGACCCCGCCAGATCAAGTCCCCAAGCCCCCAAGCCCTCAAGCCCTCGAGCCCTCAAGTGCCCAGGACCTCAGGACCTCAATCGACACCCTGAGCCAGCCGCCTGACGGCCGGCCCGCCCACCAACAGCCGGCGTGGCGCCAGGACTTCCCGATCGACTGGCCGCAAGACCAATACATCGAGCGCCGCGACTTCGTGAAGTTCCTCACGCTGACGAGCCTGGCGTTCACGGTCGGGCAGTTCTGGATCGCCGGCCAGAGCTGGCTGCGCCAGCGAGGTCCGGCACTGCCGGCCCTTCGCATTGCCGCGACGAGTGAGATCGCCGTCGGCGCCACGATCGTGTTCAACTACCCCGAAGAGCACGATGCCTGCGTGCTGGTGCGGTTGTCGGCCGACGAGTTCGTGGCCTACAGCCAGAAGTGCACGCACCTGTCGTGCGCGGTGATTCCGAAACCGGATGAAGGCGTGCTTCACTGTCCGTGCCACGAGGGCTACTTCGATTTGCGCAGTGGACGGCAGATCGCCGGGCCGCCGCCGCGTCCGCTGCCCAAGATCGTCCTCGAGCGGCGCGGCGACGAGATTTACGCGGTCGGTGTTGAAGTCAGGACGGCCTGAGCATGAGCGACGCACCACGCTCCAGTTCGCGCGAGCAACGCATGCCGATCATCACCGGCATGCTCGCCTTTGTCCTGTTATTGGTCGTGTTGCAGTTGTGGCTGCTCACGGCGACGATGAACGCGTATCTGGGCGGCGATGACGCGGTGGTGTGGCCCGCCGCGTTTGCCAGCCTGCTGTGCCTGGCAATGAACGCAGGCCTGCTGCGCTACCTCAGGCGGCTGGAACGTTAGACAGAGGCAACCCTGAAGGGTTGCCTCCACCTGCCGGCTACTTGTGCTTCGAATAAACCGACGTCTTGCCGTCCTTCGTGAACGCAATCACGTCGTAAGCATCCTTCACGCCGCCCTGCTCCATGCCCGGCGATCCCATCGGCATGCCCGGAGCGGCAATCCCGGCGATGGCCGGCTTCTCTTTCAGCATCTTGTGGATGTCCGACGCCGGCACGTGTCCTTCGACCACGTAGTTGCCGATCTTGGCCGTGTGGCAGGACGCGCCTTCGTCCTTGAGGCCGGCGGCCTTGCTGACGGCGCGCACTTCATCCGCCGACACGTCCTTCGATTCCACCTGGAAGCCATTCGCCTTCAGGTGATCCACCCACAGGCTGCAGCAGCCACAGGTCGGCGTCTTGTAGACGATGGCGGTGGGACGCGAGGAGGCGGGCTTCATCTGGGCGTAGGTGGCCACGCCAAGGCCCGCCACGGCGATGACCGCGGCGGTAAACGTTCTGGTCCGAGTCTTCATGCCTTGATGCTACCCCAATCACGCCGTGAGAATCACCCTGGAGCCGGCTTGGCCGTCAACGGATTCTGGCTGCGCGCTTCTCGTCCTGCTGCTGCGCAGTGACGCGCTGGGCCATCAACTCGCTCTTGATGAGGATGTCCAGCGCCGACACCCACGCCTGTTCCGCCATCGGCCGAAGCTGGGCGAGGTCGATCCTGGGATTCGCCCGGAGCACCTCCTCCATCGCATCGATGTAGCGGCCCTTCAACTTTTCAATGACCGAGGGTTGGCTGATCATCTGCGTCATTCCTTCGCGACCTGGCGTACCGGTGCGTCTGCCGAGCGCCCGGCCTCCATTGAAATCGATGGACTAGTGGTGTCTCTACAGCCAGATGCGTGCCATCCGGAGATGGCCAACTGTGCTCCGGCTAAAGCGTAATGGACCTGGAACCGTGGGGAAGAACCCGCAGTAACCGTGGAAATCTTCGTTGGGCGGAGGCCCAACCGGCTGCGGCTGCACTCGCAGGCTGCCAGCTCGTCGCCCGTCTTCTGGTTGCCGGCTCAGACGCGTGCGGCGGGAGCCGTCCAGCGACGGGCTAGTTTCGAGACCTCGACTGCGGCGGCAAACGTGGTGGCCGAGTCGTCATGCCGTCAGGGCACCCCAATCACGCCGTGAGAATCACCTTGAGAGCCCGTTCGGACGCGGCGTTCCCGAACGTGTCATAGGCCTTCATGATGTCGCCGAGCGCAAAGCGATGAGTCACCAGTTGCCCCGGCTCGACCTTGCCCGACTGCACGAGCTTGAGCAGCATGGGAATCACGGCGGTATCTACCAGCCGCGTCGTGATGGCCACGTTGCGGTCCCACAGCTTGTCGAGGTCCAGCTGCACGGGCTTGCCGTGCACGCCGATGTTCGCCAGCCGTCCGCCCGGCGCCAGGATCGATTGGCAGATGTCGAAGGTGGCCGGAATCCCGACCGCCTCGATCGCCACGTCCACCCCGGCCCCTTCGGTCAGGGCCATGACGCGGTCGACGGCTACGCCTTCGGCACTGTTGACGAGCCAGGTCGCGCCGAGCTGCTCGGCCACGTTCAGCCGGTTGGCGTCCATGTCGACCATGATGATCACCGCCGGCGAGTAGAACTGCGCGGTGAGCAGCGCGGCCAGCCCGATCGGCCCGGCGCCGACGATCGCGACCGTATCGCCTGGCTTGACCTGGCCGTTCAGCACGCCGCACTCGAAGGCGGTCGGCAGGATGTCACTGAGCATGACCATGGCGGCATCGTCCGCGTCGGCTGGCAAGGCGTAGAGACTGGTGTCGGCATGAGGCGTGCGCACAAACTCGGCCTGGGTGCCATCGATGGTGTTGCCGAGGATCCATCCGCCGGTGCGGCAATGCGAGAACATGCCCTTGCGGCACTGGTCGCAGGTGCCGCACGAACTGACGCACGAGATCAGGACGCGGTCGCCCTTCCTGAATCTGGCGACTTGCGGGCCCACGTCTTCGATCACGCCCACGCCTTCGTGGCCGAGGATCCGGCCGGGCATCACCGCCGGCAGATCGCCCTTCATGATGTGCAGGTCGGTTCCGCAGATGGTGGTCGCGGTGATGCGAACGACGGCATCACCCGGGTCGCGAATCACCGGCCGTGGTTTCGATTGCCACGCGCGCAGGCCTGGCCCGCCGTAGACGAGGGCCTTCATCGTCGCGGCTTCACTTCCCGTGACGACGGGGTCGACGACCGCTTCAGTTGCGCGCATGATCGATTCCTTCTTTCAGTAACTCGCCGCCTGGGGTCGGGACGTCATTGGCGCCATAGAGGACGTAAGTAAACGTGCCGTGCAGCCACGCCTGGTTGGTGGCGTCGTCGTGCTTGGCGCCAATTGACTCGCCGTGCACGTGCGCGTAGCGACCGCCGAGGCGGGCGATCTCCGCGTCGATGCGGCTGCCGGCGTTGGCCATCAGCTCCTGGTAACAGCGGTCCCAGATCTCGCTGCGGTGGGCCAGCGTGCCTGGAACGCGATCGCTGTTGGCTTCCACGGTGTGCTCGCCGATCACCACCGCACTGAGCGGCGGCAGGTCGCGATGCCAGAAAACGGTCTTTGCTTGCACCTTTGCACCCTCCAATTGACCGACCGCGCGAAGCATCCTCGAATGAATCTGCGGCTAAGCGGTGTCTAATCTGTGGCCCTAGCTGACCGACCGCGCGAGAAGCAGTCCTGCGGAGGCGACAATTGCGAACGCCAGCAGCCAGGCGGTCACGCTTACGATGGCGGCGCGGGCCAGGCTGCGGTAGTCGAGCGCTTGCCGGACGGCAAGGACGGTCGCGGCGGCCATCCAGAGCAATGCCACCACGAACGCGAACGGCGCGGCCGACGGAATGGCGCCGAAGGCGAGAAACACGCCCGGCGCCGCGGCGAAGCCCATGGTGCGCAGTAGCTCTCCCGGCCGGCTGTTGGTCTGCGGTTCCGGCATCATGTGCGTGCCGATGGTCGCGATCAACAACGCCCACACCACCCAGGCCCCGAGCACGGTGACTGCACCCATGGCAAACGTGGGGAGCGTCATCGGCGTGCTGCCGATGGTGGCAAAGCCGCCGGCGAGGCACGCCAGCAGCACAACCAGGGCGGCCTGGCCGCCCGCGTGGCGATCCGCCTCGACGTCCTCGAACGTCATCGGATCCAGCACCAACGCGCCCATGAAGCGTCGCGTGAAGCGCACGGTGGAGCCAGTTGCGAGTGAAGTGAGTGTTGCCATGATTGGTCCCCGGCAAAAGAGGGAGCACAGGTCGTGCCATTGGGACGCGCCAACCAGCTCGGCCGGTTAGAACCTTGCCATCGCGGCTGGCCTGCGACTTGCGGATTGAGACCAGCAGCCTCAAGCCTCAAACCCCCAAGCCCCAAGCCCCAAAGCCTCAAGCCTCAAGCCCTGTCTTGAGCGCGGAATAGTCCACGGTTCGGCGAACGATGTCGCACTCGCCGATGGCAGAAGCCTTGATGCCGATTAGTCGTGCACGATGATAGTCATCAGCGAGGGGCTGACCCTGAGGCCACCGTTGTATTCAATGAAACCCAGTTTTTTGAACTTGTTCATGAAGAAGTTCACGCGCGAGCGCGTCGTGCCGACCATTTCGGCGAGGGTCTCCTGGGAGATCTTGTAGAGAATGGTTTCGGCCTCGCCTCCGATTCTGACTTGAGCGAGCAAGAGCAGGGTCCGGGCGAGTCTCTTCTCGCTGGAGCTGAAGAGTTGGTCAACCAGGTCCGCTTCATAGCGGATGTTCCGTCCCAATACATACTTCAGAAACAGCTCGGCCAGGCTGGGTTCCCGGCGAAGCGCAAGCACCATGGCCCGCTTGTTGATTCGCATGAGAGTGCAGTCTGCCGCCGCAGCCGCGGATCCCAAACGGAAGGGCTGTCCGGTCAGGCAACCCTCGCCGAAGAAATCGCCGGGATTCAAGATGCCGAGGGTCGCTTCCTTGCCGTCTGTCGAGATGACCGTCAGCCTGACGGCGCCCTTCTGGATAAAGAACACGGCATCGGCTGCTGCGCCCTGAGCGTAGATGACTCGTTTCTCGGGAATGAGCACGCTGGTGCGACCCTGGCCGATGATGGCCAGGAATTTGTTCGGGTCGAGCTCAGGCTTCTTTTTCGCGACGCGAGTCCGCGCCAGTTTCTGGAGCGCTTCTGAAATCTTGCCTGGTGGCAGGACGAAATCGACACATCCGGACGCCCGGGCACTGACCGGCATGCCGTCTACTTCGGCAGACATGTCCTGGGCGAACGTGGTCCCTCCGTTCGCCTTGATGTGCCGGCATCCCTCGGTACCGTCGCCACCGTAACCAGAGAGGATCACGCCGATCGCCCGAGCCCCCATGGCTTCGGCAAGGGACATGCAGAGCAGATCTATCTGTGCGTTTCCCTCGGTGCGCGGTGGCACGACTTTAAACGCCTGCTTCTCAATGAGCAGATTCGCGTTCGGAGGCATGACGTAGACCTGATTCGGCAGGATGGGCATGGCCGGACGAGCCTGCGTGACGGGCATTCTGGTGTGGCGCGACAGGATTCTTACCAGCTGACTATTAGCGGCTGGTTGAATGTGAGACACGATTACGAAGGCCAGGCCTGTCTTCGCCGGCATGGCGTGGAACAGAGCCTTGTATGCGCCGAGCGCTCCCGCAGAGCCACCTATGGCGACGACGAAGCGAGGATCCCCTTTTCTCATCGCTCAGCTGGTTCTGCGGACAATAACCGATTTCCCGAGCTTCTGCTTTTGCAGAGAGCTTGCGCTTGAGTCCGCATCCATTGGTGCCACGCGAATGCCCTCGTCACTCAAGATCAATTTTTGCACGTCGCTGGAGTGGCCCATCCCGCGAGACTTGACGATATACAGTCCCCGAGTGCGTCGCTTGCCCTCGTTTTCTTCCAGTTCCCTGACCACAATCCAGGTGTCAATCAGTGATGACACGCCAATCTCGCCGCTGGTGTCATTCTGCGCCGCTGAAGACACCAGGCTGGTGAAGAAGGCCGTGGTGCCACTGGATTTAAACATGTCGATCAATCGCGTCAGCATCGATTGGATTTCATGCTCGCTATCCGGTCCCATGAGGCTGGTCAGGGGATCGATGACCACGGCGTGTGGTTTGAACTCGGCGAGCACTTTGTAGACCTCGAGCAAGTGCATCTCCAGGCCAAAGAATGAGGGTCTCGTCGACACAATCTTGAGAACTCCCCTCTTGACCAACGGCCGAAAGTCGATGCCGATTGAGCTCATGTTCTGCATGAGCTGCCCCGGCGATTCTTCGTAGGACAGGAACAGGCACCGTTCGCCGCGTTTACACCGTCCCGCGACGAACGCCGCCGCCAGGCTGGTCTTGCCGGTGCCGGCTGTACCCGAGACGAGTACCGTGCTGCCCTTGGCATAACCGGCCCCTTGAAACAACTGGTCCAGCGACGGAATGCCCGTTGACACTCTCCTGGCGGTGCCTGGTTGATCGAGCCCTGCCGAGGTAATCGGGATTACTGACAGGCCGTCTCGATCAATCACGAAGGGATACTCGTTGGTGCCATGTCGTGAGCCGCGATACTTGACGACGCGAATCCGCCGCGTCGCAATCTGTTGCCTGACCCGGTTGTCCAGCAGGATGATGCAGTCCGAGATGAACTCTTCGAGGCCATGGCGCGTGTAGCCGCTGGGCCCCAACTCTCCCGTGATGATGACCGTGACGTGTTTGGCTTTGAGCCACCTGAAGAGTCGCTTGATTTCCAACCGCAGCACGCCAACATCCATGATGCCCGCGAACAGCGATTCAATGGAATCAAGAACCAGGCGTTTGGCGCCGGTCGACTCGATGGCTTGTTCCAGACGAACAAAGAGTCCTTCGAGATTGAACTCGCCCTTCTCCTGAATGTCCCGGCGCTCCAGCAGGACATGTTCAATGAGAATCTGTTTTCGCGCCACCAGCCCCTGCAGATCCAGGTTGAGCGACGCCACATCCTTGAGCAGTTCTTCCGCAGTCTCCTCAAACGACATGAAGATGCCGCGCTCCTTGTACTGGAGCGCGCCCTTGATCAGGAAATCAAGGCCCAGCAGTGTCTTGCCAGTGCCGCTGCTGCCACTAAACAGACTGATTCTGTTTCTTGGCAGCCCGCCTTCGGTGATTTCATCGAAACCCTTGATTCCAGTCGGGCACTTTGGCAACTGGCGACGCTGACGGGGGCCGGGTTTCTTCGGAGTGCTGGGCATGCGGAGAGTCCTTGAGCCACGCTGGCTGTGAGCGGAGAACTGGGTGGTCAGCAGCGCGAAAATTCGCGCAGACAACGCTATCGCGCGACTCCGGCCACTACTGTTCCGAATTGAACACCCCCAGCCAGCTACTGGCCGCGCGACGTCGCCGGTGAGCACAAGACGACGCCCTGATATATACAGAAAAAGAAACTATTTTAGTCAGACTATCTATTTGTCTATGTAATCAGCCCCAGCTACTGTCTTCCACAAGGAGACCCCAATGGCTGATTCGACGTTCACTGCACAGTCCCCCGAAGTCGAAGTCGATCGACTGCGGCAATCGCTCGGGTTGGTCGATCCCTGGCTCGCCCGTCAGCTCCATACCCTCGGCTTCGACGCCAGTTCCACGTGCCTCGTCCCGTTCGTGCCGGCCATCGAGCTGGCCTGGATCGACGGGCTCTCTAAACGTGAGCACCAGAGGATCCTGGCGCTGGTCGGCCAGCGGCATCCGGATCTCTCCCCCACAGCGCGCCGGCTGCTGTCGACGTGGCTGGTACAGCCCCCGTCCAAGGCGGTCGTCCGGGTGGTGCGGTGGATTCTGCGCGACCAACTCTCCGGTCTCCCGCCAATCGAGCGCCCGGCGCTGCGGGCGCGCGTCGTTGGACCGTGCGTCGATCTCGCGTACACCTCCGGAGGCCTGCTGGGTCAGGGCGACATCTCAGCGGCGGAAACGGCATGGTTGCGGCGCCTGGCGGGCGCGCTGGGGCCAAAGGCCGAAGGTGGTCCGGTGTTGGGGCACGCCTGATGCTGTGCCCCCGGTGTGGTGCCGAGCTGGCACATGACAGTCGGCAGAGCGTGGAAATCGATACCTGTCCGGAGTGCCGCGGCGTGTGGCTGGATCGCGGCGAGCTCGAGAAGATCCTGCGGGAGCAGTCCGACCGGCTCGAGGCACCGCCGCCCGCCGACCTCCGTCACCGCGCCGGAACACGGCGTGGCCGTCGAGAGCAGTCGACCTGGCGCCGGCTGTTCGACTGAGCGGCGTGGCCTGACCGCACATCGCGCGGCGGCTCGTGGGGCCGGCCGCAAGGCGCAAACCAGTGCCCCCAACAGACGGAGAACGCCATGTTACATGTTGATGACAACTACGACGACCGCGACGAGACGCGGCTGCTGGCTGAGTATCGAGAACTGCCGGCGCTGCGATTGACGGCCGCCCAGGCGGGCCGGCTGCTGGCGATTGAGCCGCGGTGCGCCCAACTCCTGCTTGAGGTCCTGGTGGCGCGCGGGTTCCTGCGGACAACGCCCGATCGGCGCTACGTCAGCCACGGGTCGCCCTGCCAGCCGCGCCAGCTGGCGGGAACGGAGGCGGCGGCCTGGCCGCCGGCGTGGTCATGAACATCACGGTGCGACGGGACAAGTCACTGCCTGAGGCGCTCGCCGTGCTGGCGCGCCGCCGCCTCGTGTTCGCGCTCGGCCGCTTCGGCCCGCGCGTGCGGTCCCTCTCCGTCCGCCTCAAGGACGTTAACGGCCCGAAGGGCGGCGTCGACAAGGTGTGCCTGATTGCGGTCCGTCTCAGCGAGCCGCGGTCCGAAATCGTGATTGAAGACGGCGACGCCGACGCGGCCGTGGCGATCGACCGTGCGGTCGACCGGGCCGGCCGGGCGGTGGCGCGCGCGGTGAGCGCGATGCGCGACTGGCGTGGCGCTGCAGCCGGAACAGGACGACCGCGTTAGTGGACGTCCTGTTTCCGATCGTGGAGTACTGGTGGTTTTACGCTGGCTTCCTCGCACTGGTACTGATGCTGCTCGCGATCGACCTCGGCGTCTTCCACCGCGAGGCCCACGTGGTGACCTTTCGGGAGTCGCTCAGCTGGTCGGTGGTCTGGGTCACCGTCGCGCTGCTGTTCAACTACGTCTTCTATCGCTACGCCTCCGCACAGTTCGGGCCCGAGGCCGGCACCCGGCTGGGACTGGAGTTCCTGACGGGCTACGTCGTCGAGAAGTCCCTGGCGGTCGACAACATCTTCGTGTTCGTCCTGGTATTCGCGTACTTCGGCATCCCGTTGCAGTACCAGCACCGGGTGCTGTTCTACGGAATCATCGGCGCGCTCGTGTTCCGCGCCGTCTTCATCGCCCTTGGCTCGGTCCTGATGCAGTACCACGCCGTGGTCCTGCTGTTCGGCGCGTTGTTGCTGCTGACCGGTGTCAAGATGCTGTTCGCGCCGGAACAGAAGATTGAACCGGACAAGAACCCGGTGATCCGGCTGTTCCGGCGGATCATGCCGATCACGCCACAGCTGCACGGCCAGAGCTTCGTCGTGCGCCTGGGCGGCCGCTGGCATGCGACCCCGTTGATGGTGGCGTTGGTGTTTCTCGAGCTGAGCGATGTCATCTTCGCCGTCGATTCGGTGCCGGCGATCTTCGCGATCACGAGCGAGCCGCTGATCGTGTTCACGTCGAACGTCTTCGCCATCCTGGGCCTGCGCGCGATGTACTTCATGCTGGCGGGAGCGATCGACCGCTTCTACCTGCTCAAGTACGCGCTGGCGTTCATCCTGATCTTCGTCGGCCTGAAGATGGTGTGGCTGAACGAGGCCTTTGGCGGGAAGTTCCCCATCGTCTGGTCGCTGGGCATCATCGGGGGGTTGCTCCTCGCGGCGGTCGTGGCATCACTCGTCCGCCGGCCAGTCCGCGTGTGAATCTTGGCGCGTGATCCAGGCCAACCACGGTCTACACTGATCGGGATGCCGCCCGATCAGTTGCCGCTACCGTGGTTGAACTACCATCACCTGCTGTATTTCTGGTCGGTGGTTCAAGAGGGCGGAGTGTCGAAGGCGGCGGACAAGTTGCGCCTGGCCCAGCCGACCATCAGTGCGCAGGTTCGCCGTCTCGAAGAGTCGCTGGGCCAGCGACTCTTCGAACGGCAGGGACGAACGCTGGCCCTCACCGACACCGGTCGCATCGTGTTCCGGCACGCCGACGAAATTTTTGGCATCGGCCGGGAGCTGATCGAGACCCTCAGGGGCCGGCCGTCGGGCCGGCCCCTGCAACTGTCCGTTGGCATCGCCAACGCGGTGCCCAAGCTGATCGTCTGCCGTCTGCTGCGGCCGACGACTCACCTGGCAGAGCCGGTGCAGCTGATGTGCCGGGAAGACAATCCGGAACAGCTCGTCTCGCAGCTGGCCCTGCATGCCCTCGACGTCGTGATCGCCGACGCGCCAGCCCCGCCGCATGTGCGGGTCAAGGTGTTCAATCATCTGCTTGGCGAATCGGACACGGCGTTCTTCTCGCCGGTCGCTCAGGCGGCGCGATTGCGCAAGGGGTTCCCGCAGTCGCTGACCGATGCGCCGATGGTGCTGCCCGCCGCCACCACCGCCGGGCGACGCGGACTGGACGCCTGGTTCGACAAAGTGGGCGTGCGTCCGCGGATTGTGGCCGAGTTCGAGGACTCGGCGCTGATGAAGGTGTTCGCGCAAGACGTCGGTGCCGTCTTTCCCGCACCCGTCGTCATCAAAGATGACGTCTGCCGCGTCTACGGGGTCCGAGCCATCGGCGTGACCACGGCCGCTCGCGAGCGCTACTACGCCATCTCGGTAGAGCGGCGGTTGAAGCATCCCGGGGTTCTGGCCATTACCGAGGCCGCTCGCGACGGTCTGTTCAAGTAACGTGTTCGCCCGGCTCAGAACTTGTCCGGACGCATGACCTCGACATCGCTGAGAAACAGGATCATCGCGTAGTTGGCGTAGTAACGTTCCTTGAGTGTGGCGGCAATCGTCTCGGCGGTCGCCGCCGGGCACACGACTTCGATGCGAATGTTGGCGCTCATCGTCCAGCTCGCATTGCGCACCCCACGGCCACCCCTCCCTCGCGCGTCGGTCACCGTATAGCCGTGGGCTCCCAGCCGCTGAATCTCGACGCTGAGTTCATGCTCTAACGCGGATTCGGTAACGATGGTTAACAGCTTGCGCGATTCCAAAGACATGATGGTCAGCCTCCCAGGCGCTGCGTGAACTCGGCGAATCGGTGATAGAGAGGGATGCCAATCAGGATATTGAACGGAAACGTCACCCCGAGCGATGCCGCCAGCGACAGTGCCGGGTTGGCTTCCGGCAGAGACAACCGCATGGCGGCCGGCACCGCGATGTAGGACGCGCTTGCCATCAGCGTGGCAAGCAGCGTCGTGCCGCCCACCGACAATCCCATCGTCCATCCCATGCCGGCGCCGACGACGGCTGAGGCCAGTGGCATGACGACGCCGAAGATTATGAGGAATACGCCATGCCGCCGCAGATCTCCCGCCTGGCCGGCGGCAATCAACCCCATCTCCAGCAGAAACAGCGCCAGCACGCCCTTGAACAGATCCATGAACAGTGGCGCGATGGGCGCAACCCCATCGCTGCCTCCGACCCACCCAATCAGCAGCCCGCCGGTCAGCAGGACAATGCTTTTGCCCAGCAGCACCTCTCGGGTCATGGCACGCCACTGCACGCCGCGACCGACGCCGCGGGCCAGCAGGATGCCGACGACGATGGCGGGCATCTCGAGCAGCACCAGGAACACGGCGAGATATTCCTCGAAGGCGATGCCGCGATAACCGAGATAGGCGACGGCAACGGCGTAGGTGCCAACGCTCACCGAGCCGTAGTGGGCCGCGATCGACGCCGCGTCAGGCCGTGCCATGCGCCCGACCGCGCGTAGCACGGGATAAGCCAACAGGGGCAACACGATGCCGGCGAGCACGACCAGCAACATCCGCGGGAGCAGCGCCCCGAACGGGTGTGCGGCCAGTTCGACTCCGCCCTTCAGACCAATCGTCAGGAGCAGCAACACGGTCAGGAATTCGTAGATGGCCGGCGGTAGACGCAACTCGGCGCGCAACAGGCCGGCGGTCAACCCGAGCAGGAAAAACAGGACGACAGGATCAAGTGTTGGCATGATGGGAAGCGCAGACGAACTGGAGCAGAGTACGGCACATCCGCGGTCGCGCTCAATAGCAAAAAGCTCTCGATCGCCAACCAACTATCTATTTGTTGAGCGTGCCATCGCCCTAGTAGATTCTCCACCGACGGTCGGCGGTCTTGCCGACCCGATTCGCTGGAGACGTTGGTGACCACTACGATGACGCGATTGACGATGATGATCCTGGCGCTGGCAGTGACCTCGGTGGCCGAGGCCCAGCCGACGCAGTCTGACCCCCTGCAGCGGCTGATGGCCGGTAACGCCCGCTTTATGTCTGGCAAGGTCACGCATCCGGGGCAGGATGGCGCCCGTCGTGGCGAAGTCGCCAAGGGTCAGGCGCCGTTCGCCATGGTGCTGAGTTGCGCGGACTCCCGGGTCCCGCCCGAAGTATTGTTCGATCAGGGGCTCGGCGATCTGTTCGTGGTGCGGGTCGCAGGCAACATCGCCGACTCAAATGCCCTGGGCAGCCTCGAATACGGTGCGCAGGTGCTCGGCGCGAAGTTCCTCATGGTCCTTGGCCACGAATACTGCGGGGCCGTTGACGCCGCCGCCAAGGGCGGAAAGGTGGGCGGCAACATCGACAGCATCATCGATGCGATCGCGCCGGCTGCCGCGAGAGCCAAGGCCGATCCCGACAAGACCACCCTCCTCGACCGGGCCGTGGTTGAGAACGTGCGCGAGGTCTTGTCGGTCATTGGCAAGCGCAGCCCCGCGCTGGCCGGCTTGGCGGCCAAAGGCAGTCTGACAATCGTCGGCGCCCGTTACGACCTTGATAGCGGCGAAGTGACCGTCGTCAAGGCCGGCCGATAGCGCGACCCGGAGTCACAATCCCCCAGGGGGTCGATCCGGAAACATCGGGATATTCCCCTCCACGGCGAAGAAATCCTCACGGGTTCGGCGCCTCCTCGGGTCATGATCGGCGGAGCGCTATTTGCATCATGCCAGTCATGACCATGTTCATTCTGCTCGCGCTGTGCCTGGTCGCGCCGACGGTGGCCGCCGCTCAGTCTCTGGCGCCCGCCGGCTGGGACGCCGGGTTGAAGCTCACCGAGCCGCCCGACCTCAATCCCGACCCCAAGGTCGTCGAGATCAACCTGACCGCCCGGCTGGCTGAGGTCGAAGTGGCCCCCGGCAAGCGCGTGCAGGCGTGGACCTACGACGGCGGCCTTCCCGGTCCTCTGATCAAGACCCGCGTCGGCGACCGGCTGATCGTGCACTTCAAGAACGAGCTGAAGGAGCCGACCACGGTGCATTGGCATGGCGTGCGGGTCCCGATCGAGATGGACGGCGTGCCCGGGATCTCACAGCCAGAAGTGAAGCAGGGCGAGTCATTCACCTACGACTTCGTGCTCCGTGATGCCGGACTCTACTGGTATCACCCCCACGTCATGTCGGCGGCGCAAGTGGGCTTCGGTCTGTACGGCGCGCTGCTGGTCGAGGATCCAGATGACGCCGTCGGCGTAAGCGATCAGGTCACGCTGGTGTTGAGCGACATCAGCTTCGACGCCAAGGGTCAGCTTGAACCGGCCGATAGCGGTGGCTCGGCTGGCATGGTGTTCGGCCGCGAGGGCGATTACGTGCTGGTCAACGGCAAGCATCGCCCGGTGTTGAAGGCCCGCCCCGGTGCTCCTCAGCGCTGGCGCGTCGTCAACGCCGCGAAGAGCCGGTTCTTCTATCTCGACCTCGAAGGCCAGCCGTTCACCGTGATCGGCGCCGACGGCGGATTGCAGGAGCGTCCGGAGGTCACCGACCTGCTGCTGGTGACACCTGGCGAGCGCGTCGACTTGATCGTCGCGCCCAGGGGTCAGGCCGGCACGCCGCTCATTTTGCGCGCCACGCTCTATAACCGCGGCTACGGCAGCGTGCAGTATCGAGCAGTCGAAGACGTGTTGTCGGTGGAGTTCACGAACCAGCCCCCGGTGGTGGCGCCGCCGGTTCGCGTCAGCCGGAGCATCGCACCGGCCACCATCGAGGGCGCGACCGTGGTCAACGTCGACCTCACCCTGCCGCCGATGCAGAACGGCCAGTCCGAGTTTCGCGTCAACGGCGTGCCGTTCTGGAAGGCAAAGCCGTTTGTCGCGAGGCTAGGTGAGAGGCAGCTCTGGACCATCAAGAACGACAGCGACTGGGACCATCCATTCCACCTGCATGGCTTCTTCTTCCAGGTGATCGACGACCAGGGCCAGCCGGTGCGACCCCTCGCGCTGAAGGACACGGTGAACGTACCGATGAAGAAGACGGTTCGCCTGCTCGTGAATTTCGACGAGCGGCCGGGCGAGTGGATGTTTCATTGCCACATCCTCGATCACGCCGACGGCGGGTTGATGGGCACGGTGCTGGTCGGCGACGTGAAGGCGTCCGGCCACGTCCACGTCAAGCCGCCGCGATAGATAGCGCGGGGCGTCAGTGATCGGAACGGCAACGAATCGCGTCGTCGACGCGATCGAGGATCAGGTTGGCCCGGGTCTCGTGCAGGATGAGGTCACGGCCAATGAAGCGGTAGTTCACGTCGTCTGGCAGCACCGGCAAGGCGGCGAGAATGCTGGGCGGCACCGTCGACAGGGACCGCGTTTTCGGATAGGTGCTGTTGACGCGATAAGGGAACTTGCCCGGATTCTCGTCCATCACACCCGCGCAGGTGGCCGGATTGGTTTCGACTTTCAGGATCTGCCTGAAGGCGGCCCTGATGCTGCGGGTGAAGATGCCGTGTTGGGCGCCCGAACGCGCGTTGCGAATTCTGACGGCCAGTGCGGTCTCGGCGCGCAGGATGTCGGTGGGATTGTCCGTGACGGCGAGCTTGGGCAGGCCCTCTTCGAGCGCCGCCCGCAGCCGTGAGTAGGCCGCCATCCGCACCGTGAAATCAACCACCAGATTGCCCTCGACGTCGACCGTGAAGTCGGGAGTCTTTGGCGGCTGTGGTTTCGCGGTCTGCGCCGCCGCTGGTGACGACGCCAATAGCAGCGCCAGCGCGCCACCGCCGATCAATCGCTCACAAGTTCGCATCACGCCTTCTCATTATCGCCCGTGACCGTCCTGGCGACGTGCTGTATTGCACACGCGCACGGACCAGCTGCAGGTCACCGCAGCGTCGCGTTAGTGACGAGCTGCTGCAGGTGGACTCGCCGTATACAAACTCACCCTCCGGCAGGCGGACTTCCTAGAAGAGGTAGGTCAGCCTGATAAAGCCGGCGTGTGCGGTATACGGGCGATACAGATAGCCGAGCAGCAGCGCGTTAGTCGGCACTACTGGCTGGCCTTCCTGAACGACCGGCAGCGCGATGCCGCTCAGCGTCGTCGGCCCCAGCGCGAAGTCCTGGACGTTGTAGTCGTCATACCAGTACGAGACACCGAAGCGCAGGTTGCGCGCCAGCTCGTAGGTCACGTCCACTTCACCGCGCAGCATCTGGTTCTTCACCGCGGGAAGCTGCACTGGCACCGCCAGCGGCGAGCCGGTGACGAGGCCATAGAGGTAGGTGTCGTTCGAGCGGCTCCAGTCCGCCGACAGCCTGATGATCGTCCGCTCGATGGCATGGTCGATGTCGAACGCAGCTTCGAGGAAGTTGACCTTCCCGGCGTAGTCGGTCGTCCAGTTACGGAGCAGATTGATCTGGTCGGCCGCGTTGTTGGCGCTACGTGAACGTTGCAGCGATCGGTAGCGCTCCCAGCCGTAGCTGGCGGTCAGGTTGTAGCGATCGTCAGGCACCAGGGTGAAGCCGGCGGAGTACTGGTCCGAGTCGTACGATTGCAAGCCGGCGCCACTATCGGGATACTCGTCGCGGCCAACGCCCGCCGACGCGGTGAGGCCGATCATGCCGCCCGGCATGACGTTGGCGATCAGCGTCAGGCGCTGGCGGTCGCGGTTGGCGACATCGAAGTGCCGCAGGTCAGCCAGTTCGCCCACCTCGGCGAGCGCGTCGGCCTCGAAGTGCTCCCCTTCGCGCTGGCGGTTCTCGTAGAGACCTCGAAACGAGACCACGGCGTTGCCGGTCGTGTCGGCCGACACTCGAAACACCTGTTCGGTGGTCTTCTCGAACAACCGGTTCGTGTAATCGGAGCCCAGGTGGCTGAAGCCGACCTTGACCGACGTCGACGGATGCACCTGTAGCGCGGCATCGGCGTCGAACGTCGCGCGCTTGACCGAGTGATACTCCGACGGCCCGGCATTCGCGTTGAAGCTGCCGTCATAGGCGACCGATCCGCCTGCTCGCATGAAGACCGGTGTCTGTGCGTCAACATCGGCATAGCGGTACTTCGCGTTGACCGACAGCAGCCGTGCCGGGCGCATGGCCAGCGTCAATTGCGCGATGGTCATCTGGTGCTTCGCCTCCGCGGTGTTGCGCGCCAGTGCGATGGGGGCGATCGCCGTGTTGATGGTGAACGGCAGCAGGTCTTCGTTGTTGCGGCCCTGGCCGAGCGCGACGTAGCCGGTCAGCCGGCTGCGTCCAGGCAGGCTGACCGCAGCGGTGCCGTGAAGGTAGGTCAACGTGTTGCCCGGCCACAACGACATGCGGCCTTGCGACGATGCGCCGGAAATGTCGGGGCCAAAGCGCAGGGGGTTGTCCCATGTCACGCTCTCGACGTTGTTGTCGAACGACGAGCCATCCCAGCCAATGCGAACCAGGCCGCGGCCGTTGGCCCACTCCAGCGCCGTCTGCACGTCGGTCGTACGCGTGTCCACCGGCACCGGCAGTTCGACCGCGTTACTGAAGCCGAAAGTGGCGCCGAACGGAATGGCCCCTTCGCGCGTCGTGTTACGGAACTTGACGATGATGTCGGTGTTGCGATCAACGTTGAAGACGACGTCGGCCAGGCCGGTCCGGCGGAGCGTGCGCAGGTCGAAGCGCACCGCCTGATCCTCGAAGTTGCGGAGCGTCTTGAGACCCGCCTGAATTTCCTGCTGGATTGCGTCCTCGATGCGGAACACGCCGGCAGCGGTCTGGGTGTACAGCGTGCGGGTGTCGCGACTGATGAACAGCGGGATCTGGTCCCAGGAGAACATCGCCGACAGACGGCCGACACGCTGCACATCGAGCTGGTAGCGCTGGTCGCGGTAGCCGACGTTCCAGGCCTGCGCTTCGAAGTTCCAGTCGGCGGTGCGCCGGCCGGCTAGAGCGTTGGTGGCGTAGACGCCGGGCCGCAGGTCGCGATAGCGCTGAAAGCGTGCTTCGTCGCCGTCGATGCTGGTGACACGGCCACCAAGGTCAACCGAACCGTACAGTTTGCCGTTCATCTCACCGCGCGCCACCGACACCGGGTCGGTGGGCAGCGGCAGCGAGGGCGGATCCTGCGCGTACGCCGATCCGGAAACTGCCAGGGTCAGGGTCGCGGCCAACCAGATGTGATGACGCATAATTGGCCTCTACTGTCGCAGGAACGTCGAACCAGCCGGGTGGTTCGAGCCGTGAATGGCGGAATGGCAGGTCACGCAGCTGCGGCCGTAGAGCCGGTTGCTGCTGCCCAGTACCTTGTTGTCGTAGATCGTCGACGGATGCCGCGTGTGGTTGTGGCAGCGCTGGCAGAGGAACGGCAGCTTGGCCACCAGCATGCGGTCGTTGTTCGAGCCATGCGGATCATGGCAGGTCGCGCAGCTCTCGCCGCTGACCCCGGCATGCTCGAACAGGAACGGCCCGCGCTTCTCGGTGTGGCAGGTCGCGCACGATTCGTTGATCGTGTTGCCCGCCTTGAGCAACCGCACGTTGGTCGAGCCGTGCGGGTTGTGGCACGACGAACACTCCATCTTGCCCTCGCGCACCGGCATGTGTCCCGAGCGGTCGAGCTTGGCGACCTTGTCGCGGTGGCACGACATGCACTGCTGCTGCTGATTCACCGTCTTCAGTTGCGCCTTCGCCGACTTGGGCTTATGAACGCTGTGGCAGCTCACGCACGACACGTTGCGCGATTCATGTTGGCTGCCTTTCCACATCGCGTGGATGCCTCGGTTGTGGCAGGTGGCACACGTGTCGGTCACTGCCTTGGCCGACAGCTTGTCGAACTGCCTGGCTTTGATCTTCCCGGGATCGCTCGCATGCGCTTCGCCTGGCCCGTGGCAGCTCTCGCAACCCTGGGCGGCCGCCGGCGTGCGCGGATCATTGGCCTGGCCGTGCTTCGACGCCTTGATCGACATGTCGTAGCCGGTGTGACAGGTGGCGCACGCCTCTTCGCCGATATAGCCGGCTTGCGGTGGTGGCGGGGCAGTTTGCGGCGCTTGCTCCGCTGCCGCGGGCGCCGCCGCTGCTATCGGTTCCGGCGCCGATGCGCCTGCAGCCGCGAGCAGCGTGCCTGAGAACAGCAGCGCGGCTGCGATATTCATGAACGCTATTGGTCGCATTCTCACGTCAGTCTCTCTCTCGGCGGGACTGCAGTCCCGCCCTCTGGTATTGCACTCGGCGGGACTGAAGTCCCGCCCGTCTGGGACTGCTTGTCATTTCATCTCGTGACACGATTCGCAGTCTTGCGCGATGGTCTTGCCGCCGGCGGCCTTGTGGTTGTCGTCGTGGCAGCGGAAGCACCCCTGCGAGGCCATGTGGCCGATGTTGTTGGGATACGTACCCCAACCGACCTTCATGGCCGGGAAGACATTCGTCGCGTACAGTCCCTGCACCGCCTCGATGGTGCGGAACATGGCTTTCGGCGCCTCGCCCGAGGGAGGGTGGTAAACCTCGCGCAACTTCGCAGCGATTCCGGCCAGGGCGACGTCTTTGGAGGGATAGACAGTCTTGAGCGCGGCAACCGACTCGCGGCGGACAAACGGCAGGCTGCGTGGAATCTCGCCGCGCGCGATCGCGTTGTCGACGGCACGTTCAGCCGTCGGCTCGAAGGTGTGCGCCGGCCGGTTGTGGCAGTCCAGGCAATCCATCACCCGGTACTCGCCCTTGGCCAGTACTTCGGGCGTCGTGCCGTCGACGGTGAACTCGGTGACCTTGCCGGCGCGATCGGTGAGCTTGACCCACGGGATGACCTGCCGCTGCGGATCCGTGCTGATGTACTCGATGCGGTTGTCGAGGTTCATGTGCCAATGGATGCCGCTGCCGATGCCTGCCACCGCATCGCCACCGCCCACGTGCAGTTGCAGCGTCGTCACCGTCTCCGAATTATTCTCGTCGTCTGCGTACTCGCGAATCTGCTTCAGCTTGTCGCCGTGATTCTTCTCGGGCCAGTGGCAGGTGGCGCAAGTCTCGCGCGCCGCCCGCATGCTGTGCACGGGCGCGGGCACCGGCGTGGGCACGTTATTGGTGAAGAGCTGCCACAGCTGGCGGGTGCCGGCGATCTTTGATGCGATCAGTGCCTCGCTGCCGGGGCCGACGTGGCACGACACGCACGAGACCTTCGCATGCGCGCTGACTTTGTAGGCCGCGTACTCCGGCTCCATGGTGGTGTGGCAGGTGGCGCCGCAGAACTCGGCCGATTCCATGTGGTGCACCGCGCCATACGCGGCGAGCGATACGATCAGGACGTTCACGATGGTCAGCATGCTGACGACGAAGACCACCGTACGGGTCCGTGGCAATCGCAGATCGATGACCGGCCAGTCTTCGGCGCCGTGCCCGGCCGCCAGACGTCGGCGTCGTTGCCAGACGCCGACGGGAATCAACAGCAGCCCAAGCAGGAACACCGCCGGAACCGCAATAAAAAGCAACAGCCCGAAGTACGGGTTTCGGATCTGCCCGCCCATCTCGAGCGCCAACAGCACGAGGAAGACCACCGCCGTCGCCGTGGCAATTGACACGCCGACGAGGCTGATCGGGTTGCGGGCGGCTGAGGGCAGGTCGAGGCGCATGACGGGCGTGGACTTACTTCTTCTTCTTCGAGACCATGAACGCGACCAGGGCCTCGAGGTCTTCCTTCGGGAGGTTCGGATACGCGCGCATCGCCGGCTTGCGCGTGGCGCTGGTTTTCTTGGTCATGTCGGCCGGGTCAACGATCCACAAACGAATTTCTTCGGCCGTCAGCTTGGTGCCGACACCGTCAAGCGGACCCTTGGCCTGCCCCTTGCCATCCAGGGAATGACACATGGAGCACTTCTGGGCTGCATAGACTGCCGCACCCTTCTCCATTGGAGGGGCCGCTGCCGCCTGCGCGGATGCAGAACCCACGCCGCCAACGAAAAGGATCACTGCCACGAGTCCGCCCAACCGAATCAACCGAGCCATGCTGTCTGCCTCCATGAAAAATACGTACCCGACAATCTGCCCTTACTCGCGGTTGCTCGCTGTCCCCGATTGCACACCCACTGCAAAGACTCGGCCGTAAGATGCTGGGCCAACATGCGAGTATTTCGGTGAGCACCAATGGGGAATAATCCGCGCCCGGGTGAAAAAGTCCCCATCGGAGTGACCGCTATCGCGGTGTCTTGTGCGCTCGCGATCGCCGCGCACCTGGTCCTCCGCTATGGCGCGGGCGCCCGGCCAACCGTTGCCAACCTGCCGCTCGTCGGCGCCATCGTTCTTGGGGGTGTGCCGCTCATCCTCGACCTCGGGCGAAAGTTCCTGCGTCGCGAGTTCGGGTCGGACCTGCTGGGCGGCATCGCGATCCTGACGTCGCTCTGGCTCGGGGAGTACCTCGCGGGCGCGATCATCGTGCTGATGCTGGCCGGCGGCGCCGCCCTGGAGAGCTATGCGCTGCGCAGCGCCTCGTCCGTCCTCGATGCGCTCGCCCGCCGCGTGCCGCTCGTCGCGCATCGCCGGCAGGGCGCGACCACCACCGACGTCTCACTCGATGCCATCGCGGTTGGCGACCTCCTCGTCATCCATCCCCACGAGATCTGCCCGGTCGACGGCGAAGTGCTCGAGGGCCACGGCGTGATGGACGAGTCGTACCTCACCGGCGAGCCGTTCGAGATCACCAAGACCCGCGGCTCCAGCGTCATCTCGGGCGCGATCAACGGCGATGCGGTGCTGGTGATCCGCACCACGCGGCGCGCCGCCGACTCCCGCTACGCGCGGATCATGGACGTGATGCGCGATTCGGAGGCATCACGGCCGCAGCTGCGCCGCCTGGGCGACCGCCTCGGCGCGATCTACACCCCGGTGGCGCTGGCGATCGCCGTCGCGGCCTGGGCGGCCACGGGCGATGCCACGCGGTTTCTCGCCGTGCTGGTGATCGCGACCCCGTGCCCCCTCCTGATTGCCATTCCCGTGGCCATCGTCGGCTCGATCTCGCTGTGTGCGCGCCGGGCGATCATCGTCAAGAGCCCGGTGGTGCTGGAGCTGATTTCGACCTGCCGGACCGCGATCTTCGACAAGACCGGGACGCTGACCTACGGCGAGCCCACCCTGACGGAAGTGGCCGTCACCGCGGGATTCTCGAAGGCCGAGGTCCTCAAGCTCGTCGCCAGCCTCGAGCGCTACTCCAAGCACCCGTTGGCGAGGGCGGTGCTTGGCGCGGCCCGGGCCGACGCCGTCGAACTGGCCGAAGCCGCCGAAGTGAACGAGCCGCCCGGCGCGGGCCTTCGTGGCCGCGTGCTGGGGCGCGACGTAGCGGTGACCGGCCGCTCGCAGATGATCGCGAGCGACCCTTCGTCGGCCCGCCTGATTCCGGCGGCGGCCGGCGGCCTCGAATGCCTTGTCGCCATCGATAATCACTACGCCGCGACCTTGCGGTTTCGCGATGCGCCGCGTCCCGACAGCCGCTCGTTCGTGCAGCACCTGGCGGTGAAGCACCGGTTCAGCCGCACCATGATCGTGTCAGGCGATCGCGAGTCGGAAGTGCGCTACCTCGCCGCCGAGGTCGGTGTCACCGAGGTGCATGCCGGGCAAAGCCCCGAGCAGAAGCTGGCGCTGGTCCGCGCCGAGACGGCCCGCGCGCCGACGCTGTATGTTGGCGACGGCATCAACGACGCGCCGGCGATGATGGCGGCGACGGTCGGGATGGCGATCGGCGAGCACAGCGATGTCACCGCCGAGGCCGCCGGAGTGGTTGCCCTCGAGAACTCGCTCAAGAAGGTTGACGAATTCATTCACATCTCCCGGCGCATGCGGGCCATTGCGCTGCAGAGCGCCGTGGGCGGCATGGCGCTCAGCATGGCCGGCATGGGCTTCGCGGCGGCCGGCTACCTGACACCAGTCAGCGGTGCGCTCCTGCAGGAAGCCATCGACGTCGTCGCCGTTCTCAACGCACTGCGCGCCGCCTTTCCTCCGGCCACGATGCACGACTTCTAGCCGTAGGCCGATCGGCAGACGGTTTGCAAAAGGCAAGCCCTGGTCGCCACCTGGCCCCTCTCCCGAAGGACTCGTTCATGATTCCGCATTCGCAAAAAGAGTCGCACCGCACCGACCGCATCGGCTGGCTTCGGGCCTCAGTACTGGGTGCCAACGACGGCATCATCTCGACCGCGAGCCTGATGCTCGGCGTGGCGGCAGCGTCATCCAGCCCCCGCGACATCGTGGTGGCCGGCGTCGCGGGCCTGATGGCCGGCGCGGTGTCGATGGCGGCGGGCGAGTACGTGTCGGTCAGCTCGCAGGCCGATTCCGAAAAGGCCGAACTCGCTCGCGAACGCCAGGAGCTGGCGGACGATCCTGGTTTCGAGCAACAGGAGCTGGCGGCGATCTACATGAAGCGGGGCTTGGACGCGGCCCTCGCGGATCAGGTGGCGGCACGATTGATGGCGGTCGACGCCCTTGGCGCGCATGCCCGAGACGAACTCGGGTTGAGCGAGACGCTCAGCGCGCGTCCGGTCCAGGCCGGGCTGGCCTCGGCGGCGAGCTTTGCCGTCGGTGCGGCGCTGCCCTTGGCCGTGGCGGCGTGGGCGCCGGCCGCCCAGGCGCAGGTCCTGATTGCCCTCGCCTCACTGGTGTTGCTGTGTGGACTCGGAGCCCTGGCGGCCAGTGTTGGCGGTGCGCCCCCCGGACGCGCCGCCGTGCGCGTGACCTTCTGGGGCGCCCTCGCCATGGGGCTGACCGCCCTGGTCGGCTGGGCATTCGGGATGGCGGTCTGACCCGTCTGATTCGCGGTTCGCGGTTCGTGTTACCGCCGCCCTGCGCCGCCCCGCGGCAACAACACCATCATCTTCGTCACGCCTTCATCGACCTGTTTCTCCAGGCGCGACTGGTTGTCGATGACGCCGGTCATGGTGTCTTGCGCCCAGCCGCGCCACACCACCTTCTTGGTCTTGGCGTCGACCAGGTCAATCACCAGCGTCCCTTGCTCGTAGTCCGCCACCTGCGGTTCGCAGTTGCCGTAGCAGTAGCCATACTGCTGGTCAGCCTGGAACACGTCGAGCCGCTGGTTGACGCTGGCGTGATAGTGAACAAGCAGGTCGGCCGGCTTGCCGGTCGCGCGGTCGTAGCCCTTGGCGGCCAGCTTCTTCTCGACCGCGCCCTGCAGGTAGTCGTTGAAGAATGGGTTGTTGTCGAGACGCGGATCGCCGACCGGCAGGTTGTCGGGCGGACCCCAGTCGTAGGTCACGTACTCGGTAAAGTTGGTCCCGCGTTCGATGTGCGAGCTGATGTTCATGCTCGCGCATCCCGTGAGGCTGAGGGCGGCAAGGGCCAGGGCAAGTGCAGTGACGTTTCGCATAACTGTTCTCCGGTGCGGTCATTGACCGTTGTGAGCAAGCGCGTAACGACCGGTGTCGTCGCGCTGCAGGAATCCTCTTTGCACGAGATCGTCCAACGCCTGCAGGCAGGTCGACCGGTCGAGTGACCACAAGCGCATGGCCTGGTCAGGCTTGAGTCGCAGGCCAGGCATTTCGCGATACTCGCTGCGAATGCGGAGCTCAAGTGCGTCCATCGCCGATCGATGGAACACATACACCGTGCAGGGCGCGCCAGTTGTGACAGGCATTTCCGCTCCGATCAGCGTTGTGCGGCGGTGGCGCGGCCGATCGCGTCGCGCAGCACCGCCACGATCACATCTGCGTTGATATCGCGGAGCACCAGATCGTTGCCGATCAGGCGGTACTCCAGGGCGCGCGGCAGGCGCGGCAACGTCCGCGCCAACAGCGCCGGGAACTCATGAAGCTCAGTGGCCGGGAAGAGTTCGAATGCCACGGGGTGATGTTCGAGCGGCAGGGGCACTCCCACGCTGCTCATCTGGCTGACGGACACCTGTTGGTCGAGGGCTTTGGCAATCAGCTGCCGGAAGACCGTCGCCACCGGCGGGGTGAAAATGCGTGGGCCCCAGCTGGCCGTGGTCGACGGATTCGGAATCTGGTAGCAGCAGTAGGGCTGCGTCGTGAGCTGCGTCGTGAGCTGCGCCGCGAGCTCCGTCGCGTTCTGCTGAAACGTGCGCAGAATGTTCTCCTGCTCCTGCGTGGTCTGCGCGACTGCGCCTCCGTGGACCAGCACGATTCCCAGCAAGCCGATGACGAATGCCCTCATATGTGTGACCTCACAACCGTCACTACTGGGAGAGCATCCTTCGTGCCAGCGGGCTTTATGGGCGTTCAGCACCGGAATCGGGGCGGCGTATCGTGAAAACTCCCGCGGTCGTGGGGAGTATTCCTCGCCCTGGCTGGGCCGGGGATCTCGTCGCGTGGCGCAAACTGGCCGCGGCCGGGCGGCAGCGGGTTTGCACCACTCGAAGGCAGTCACCGCGATCCGGGAGGGTCGCGATGAGAGTCTATGAAGTCATGAGCAAGGCCGTCGAAACCGCGCGCCAGCCCGAACACCGGTCGAACCGCGACCTGCTGAAGGCCGGCCGCCAGGAGGACTGGCTCGAGGAAGAGTGATGACCAGGCTTGCCACAGTCCCTCGCCCCCAGCGACGCGCGTTGGCGGTAGATCCGGAACCGCGCGAACATCGCAGACGAACGCGTGACGCGCGGCAATTGGCTCAACGCAACGCGAAGGTGCGCGCCGGGCACCGGCGGTTCCGCACGGGACTGTGGCCCTATTTCTGGCGCGGCGACATGCCGACGCTGCTGACGGCGCCGGTGATCTACTCGGTCGTCGTGCCATTCGCCCTGCTCGATGCCTGGATCAGCCTGTACCAGGCGGTCTGCTTTCGCGCCTGGGGGATTGCCCGGGTGCGGCGGCGGGCGTACTTCGCGATCGATCGGGGCCAGCTCGCCTACCTCAATGGCATCGAGAAGATGAACTGCCTGTTCTGCAGTTACACCAACGGCCTGGTGGCCTACGTTCGCGAGGTTGCCGCCCGCACCGAACAGTATTGGTGCCCCATTCATCACGCCCGGCGTGTGCGCAGGACCCACGATCGCTACGAGGCGTTCGCCCCGTACGGCGATCCAGAGGCCTACCTGCACACGCTGCCGCGGCTTCGGAAGGCGCTCAGAAGATAGCGGAGCTACGAAGATAGCGGAGCTACACTGTCAGGGCATGAGCGACCGTGAGCCGCGACCGCAACCCGACTCACCAGGGCGTATTGCCGAGGTCCGCTGGCGCGCCGTAATCGATGCGGCTGTCGACGGCATCATCGTGATCGACTCACGCGGCGCCATTGAGGTCTTCAACGCTTCCGCCCAGCGCATGTTCGGCTATAGCGAAGCCGAGGTGTGTGGGCAGAACGTCAAGCTGCTGATGCCGGAGCCCGATCGCCGCCAGCACGACGGCTACATTGCGCACCACGTCAGGACTGGCGAGAAAAAGATCATCGGCATCGGCCGGGCGGTCACCGGCAGGCGCAAAGACGGCCAGACCTTTCCGCTGCACTTGTCCGTGGGCGAGATGAAAATTGACGGCGAGCCCCACTTCACGGGCATCCTCCACGACCTGTCGAGCCGGGCCGACCTCGAGGATCGTCTCCGCGAGGCCACCGCCATGGCCCGCCTGGGCGAAATGGCGGCGGTGATCGCGCACGAAGTGAAGAACCCGCTGGCCGCCGTGCGCGGCGCCATCCAGGTGATCGGGTCGCGCATGAAAAGTGACACTGGCGACGCCGCCATCGTCACGGAGATCATCGCGCGGGTTGACGCCTTGAACGCCTTGCTTCAGGATCTGCTGGTGTTCGCGCGCCCGCCGAAGCCCAAGCCGGCCGGCACCGACCTGCGGGCGTTGCTGACTGGAGTGGTCATGCTGCTGAAGGCCGACCCGGCGTTCGCCCAGCTCGACGTCGACATCACCGGCGACCTCCCCGTAGTGTCGTCAGATCCGTCGCTGATGACGATCGTGTTCCAGAACCTGCTGATCAACGCTGCCCAGGCCATGCACGGCCGCGGCCGGATCACCGTGGCGCTTCAGGCCTCTGGCGGCTGGCATCGGGTCGCCGTGATCGACGAGGGCCCGGGGATTCATCCGGATATTCGTGCCGTGCTGTTTCGGCCGTTCAAGACGACCAAGGCGCGGGGCACAGGCTTGGGCATGGCCACGGCCAAGCGCCTGGTCGAACTGCATGATGGCCGCATCAGCGTGAACTGTCCCGACGGTGGCGGCACCACGGTTACCGTGGAGCTGCCTTCTCCAGCTTGAATTTTTCGATGCGATAGCGGATTTGATCGCGGTTGAGGCCGAGCAGCGTCGCCGCCTTGGTCTGGTTCCAGCCGCTGCGCTCCAGCGCTTGCACCACCAGCGAATGCTCAAGCTCTTCGAGGTTGATGCCGCCAGCCGGCAGGCCCATGCCGGCCGACAACTCGCCCTCGGCGGCGCTGAGCATGGCGAACTGGCTTTCGGTCAGCTCGCTGCTTTCGGTCAGCAGCATGGCGCGCTCAACGGCATTGCGCAACTCGCGCACGTTACCGGGCCACGGGTACGCCTGCAGCGCCTTCAACGCGCCGACGGACACGCCGGTGATCTTCTTGCGGAACTCGGTATTGAAGGCGTCGATGTAGTGGTTCAGCAGCCGCGGCACATCGTCTTGCCGATCGCGCAGCGGCGGCAGCGGTACCGCCATCACGTTGAGACGATAGAAGAGGTCCTCGCGGAAGTGGCCCTTCCTGACCTCTTCCTGCAGCGATCGGTTGCTGGCCGCAATCACGCGAACGTCAACCTTGACATCGGCGGCGCCGCCGACACGCTTGAAGGTCTTCTCCTCGAGGAATCGCAGCAGCTTGGCCTGGAGCAACGGCAGCATCTCGCCGATCTCATCGAGGAACACCGTGCCGCCATCCGCCGATTCAAGCAGTCCGCGCTTCTGCCGGTCCGCTCCCGTGAACGCACCCCGTTCGTGCCCGAACAGCTCACTTTCGAGCAGCGTTTCTGGCAACGCTGAACAGGTGATGTTCATGAACGGCCGCGCCGCCCGGCTGCTGCTGTAGTGAATGACCTTCGCGGCCAGGTCCTTGCCGGTGCCGCTCTCGCCGGTCAGCAACACTGTTGACGCCGGACTGACGCCAATCTTCTGCAACATCGCCCGCACGGCGACGATCGGCGCGCTCTCGCCGACGATGCTGGCTGGACCGTAGGGCTGGGCCTGCCGCGCGCGCAGCGAGCGGACCTCGCGGCGCAGGTGCGTGGTCTCCAGGGCCTTCTCGACCAGCAGCACCACTTCATCGAGATCGAAGGGCTTGTTGACGTAGTGGAAGGCGCCGCTCTTCATCGCCTCGACCGCGGTCTGGACGCCGGTTTGCCCGGTCAGCATGATCACCAGCGTGTCGGGATCCGACTCCTTGATCTGCGTGAGCACCGAGAGACCGCTCGCGTCGGGCAGGCCGATGTCGAGCAGCACCAGGTCCACGCCCTCGGCGTGAAGTGACACCGCCTCGCTGGCCGTGCCCGCCTCGAGAATCCGGTAACCCTCGTCTTTCAGGCGGCTGGCGAGCGACCACCGGATCAACTGCTCGTCGTCAACGATCAGAACTGTGGCAGTGGGCATCAGGAGTTCGCAGGCAGATTCCGTTGTGAGAGCAGCCGGCTCAGTTCCTCGAGTGCGAACGGCTTGTGCAGGACGCCGCGGGCCCCTGCGGTCAGGGCTTCGGCCATGATCTCGGGGGTCCCGAACGCCGTCATCAACACAACGCATGCGTTGGGAAGCAACTGGCAGACCCGTTTCAGTAGCGACAGATCGCCGGCATCCGGCAGCCGCAGGTCGAGCACGACCACGTCGAAGGGCACCGCGGCACGAGCGATGGCGTCGAGCGTGCCGGCGGCGTCGGCCGCTTCCTCAACGTCCATCTCAAGCGCGGTCAGGGTCTCGGCGACCGACCAGCGGATCAGGGCTTCGTCGTCAACCACGAGAGCGCGTTCAGATCGGCGAAGCGACGGGCCGGGGCCGTGCGGCGAGCTGATGTTCATTCAAAAAGGGTGGCACGAATGCGCCCAGTATGCCCTAGCTAGTCACCCATCACAAGGCGGCTCAGCTCGCTCAGCTCGAAGGGCTTGATGAGCACACCGCGCACGCCGAGCCGACCGGCCTCGGCGAAGAGCTCCGGTGTGCCGAGCGCGGTCATCAGCACGACTGGCGTCTCTGGCAGCAATTGGCGGATGGTGGCCAGCAACGAGAGGTCGTTCATGTCGGGCATGCGAAGGTCCAGGACGATCACGTCGAAGGGCAGTCGGGTCGTCGTCAGGATCTGCAGCGCCGACGCGGCGCAGTCGGCCTGCTCCACGTCGAGTCCCAGGTCGGCCAGGGTTTCGATCACCGACCAGCGGATCAACGGCTCGTCGTCGACCACCAACACGTGTCGTGGGGCATTTTTCACTGCGGTTCCCGAAATCTCTCGCAGTGCGGCGACCGGATGCGGCGCGTCAGGGCCGGAATCCCGTTCGACGCCGCACGCGGTCCTGCTCATGCCCACTCACATATCAAGAATCGCGCCACGCCCCCAGCCCACCAGTGCTGGCACGAGTTGTGCTGATTCCCGCAGTGCCGGCTCGATCGCTGGCGACCCAGTGAGGACTCCAATGGTTGTGCTGAAGAACATCCTCGTTGCCACCGACTTCGGCGAGGCGTCCGCGGTGGCCATGGCCTACGGCAGGGACATGGCGCGCTCCTACGACGCCACCCTCCACGTGCTGCACGTGGTCGAAGACGTGATGATGCGCTATACCCCGGAAGTCAGCTTCGCGATTCCTGACTTGCAACGCGACCTCGAGAAGGCCGCGCGGCGCGACCTCGACGCCACGATTTCGGCAGACGATCGGCAGACGCTGAAAGTCATCACCGCGGTCGAAACCAGCTTCAACGTGCCTGGTGGCATTACCGAGTACGCGAGGCAACATGCCATCGATCTGATCATTGTCGGGACGCATGGCCGTGGCGCGGTGAAGCAGTTGCTGCTCGGCAGCGCAGCCGAGCGCGTGGTCCGGACCGCGCCGTGCCCGGTGCTGACGGTGCGCACGAAAGAGCGGGACTTCATCGCCCCTGACGCGCTCGTCGCAACCACGAAGGCCTAAGCAACCCCTCCGATGCGCGCCCGGACGTCAACCGCTGAGACGCCACCGGGCAGCACCTTCACGGGATTCAGATCCAGTTCCTGAATCTCGGGGCACAGACCGACCAGCGCGGAGACGCGGTGAATGGCGTCGCAGAAGGCCGCCTCGTCGGCTGGCTCGGCGCCGCGGAACCCCCTGAGCAGCCGCACCCCTTTGAGCGATTCGACCATCTCGACGGCATCCTGATCGGTGACCGGATGCAGCCGGCAGGCCGAATCGGCGAGCAGGTCGACGAGTATGCCACCGCTGCCGCAGACGACGACGTGACCGAAGGTAGGGTCGTTGATGGCGCCGATCATCATCTCGGCGCCGGCGGTGACCATGCGCTGCACGAGCAAGCCGTCGAGCCGATCGCCGAGGGCTGCCGTCAGTTCCAGCGCGGCGAGGCGAACCGCCGATTCGGTGGCGAGGTTCAAGCGCACCGCCTTGTGCTCGGTCTTGTGCAGCAGGGCAGCGCCTACCCCCTTGAGCGCAACCGGCATGCCCAGCTTGACGGCCGCCTCGACCGCTTCGTCCACCGAGCGAGCCAGCCGGGAGTGGGGCGTGGCGATACCGGCTGCCGCCATCAGCGCATTCGCTTCCACGGCCGACAGCCAACCGCCGCCGCGACGCACCACCGTGTCAACGAGGGCTCGGGCCAGACCGGCTTGAAAGTCCGCCAGCACCGGCACCTGGCCCAGCGGGCGTTGCCGCCACTCGCCGTACGCCGCGACCCGCGCGAGGGCAATGGCAGCCGGCTCGGGAAACGCGTAACACGGCACCGCCGCGAGGGTCTCGGGCGCGGCCTGACTGCGCATGAACACACCGGCCGCGGGCTTGTGGTGTCGCGTTGCCGCCGCCGCGATCGCCGTGGCCACCTCATCGGCGCTGGTGATCAGCGGCGGAATGAAGATCGCGATCACGCTATCGACGTGCGGATCGGCGAGCAGGAGATCCAGCGCGCGTTCGTAGTGATCGGGCGATGCCGACGCCAGCATATCAACGGGATTGTTCACGGCCGCCGCCGCCGGCAGAAACGCGCGCAGACTGGCCTTGGTCGCCGGCGTCAGTTCCGCCGCCACGAGTCCGTGCGCCAGGCACGCGTCGGCGGCGAGGATGCCGGGACCACCGGCGTTGGTGAGAATGGCGACGCGCCGGCCGGCGGGTAACGGCTGTCGCGCGAGGAGGGTTGCCACGTCGAACAGCTCGGTGACCGTGTCGGTGCGAATCACGCCGGCCTGGTGAAACAGCGCGTCGACAAAATCATCAGACGAGGCGAGCGCGCCCGTGTGCGAGGCGGCCGCGCGCGCGCCGACCGACGATCGTCCCGACTTGAGCGCGACAATGGGTTTGGTGCGGCTGATGCGCCGGGCAATCTGACTGAACTTTGACGGGTTCCCGAAGCTTTCGAGATAGAGCAGGATGACGGCGGTGCGCGGGTCCGACTCCCAATACAGCAACAAGTCGTTGCCCGAGACATCGGCCTTGTTACCGACCGAGACGAACGTCGAGATCCCGATGTTCAACTGACGCGCGTAGTCGAGAATCGCCAGGCCGAGCGCGCCACTCTGTGTCGACATCGCGACCCGGCCCACAGGCGGGTAGACCGGCGAGAAGGTCGCATTCAACGACACGCGCGGATCGGTGTTCAGCAGGCCCATGCAGTTGGGGCCGATCAGGCGGCTGCCGGCTGCCCGGATCCTGCGAACCATCTCTCGTTCGATGGCGCGCCCGTCTTCGCCGCACTCCCCAAACCCCGCGCTGATGATGCAGATCGCCGGCACCTGCTTCGCGAGGCAGTCGTCCACCGCGGCCGGCACGTGCGCGGCCGGGACCACAATCACGGCCAGGTCCACCGCCGCCGGAATGTCGGCGACGCGCCGATAGGCCTTCAGGCCCTGCACGGACTCCGCGGTCGGGTGAACGGGCACGACCGACCCGGTGAAGCCCGTGGCAACGAGGTTGTGCAGGACTTCCGAGCCAATCTTGTTGCGCTCACGGCTGGCGCCGACAATCGCGACGCAGGCAGGTTCGAAGAAGGCGGTCAGGTCACTCAACGCGGGGTCCTCGGCGCGTTGCCAATGCACAGACCGGGCCAGCTCGGCCCGCCTGCGGAAATTTTCTCGCGGCGCTGGAAATATCACGGTCGGGGGACTCGCAATCGAACCCGGTGCCCACGTAATCCCGACGTGTGGATGGCACGGGGGTTGCCCTTGGTACGTGTGACCGGTCATCCAGAAAGGGACCAAACCATGACGCCCGACTTCAAGAGCATTCTCGTCCCCGTCGACTTCAGCTCAAACTCCACGCGCGCGCTTGAGCATGCGCAGGTGCTCGCCACTCGCTTCGGTTCGTCGCTGCACGTAATCCACGTCTGCGAGGTTCCGTCGTTGACCACCGGGTCGAGGGATGCGTACGCCATCGCCTACACGAACTGGAGCCAGCAGCTGGGCGACGAGTCTGAGCGCGCCCTGTTGAAGGAAGTGTCGAAAATCACCGGCGTCAGCGTGACGACCGAAGTGCTGTTCGGCAGCCCGGCGCGCGCGATTGTCACGGCCGCCACCAACCGCGAGACGGACCTGATCGTCATGGGCACACACGGGCACGGGCCCTTGATGCATGCGCTGATGGGGAACGTGGCCGAGCGCGTCGTGCGTACGGCACCGTGCCCGGTGATGACCGTTCGCGAGCCGCAGGAAGCGGTGGCCGACCGGTGGCCGTCGCTGTCAGCCGCGGTCGCGGCGGTCACACTGGCCGCCACCCTCCTGGCGCCGATTGCGGTCACGCCAGTGGCAGCACAGGAAGCCCCGGCTCAACCCCAGGTCGCCACGCGCCAGCAGATCACCGGCGCCGCGGTGTTCCAGACCTACTGCGCGACGTGTCACGGGTCGTCGGGACGGGGCGACGGTCCGCTCGCCAGTTCGATGCGCCGCAAACCGGCCGACCTCTCCGAGATCGCCAAGCGCAACAACGGCGACTTCTCATCGGAAAGGGTGTTTCGCACCATCGATGGCACGTGGCCAGTGCGCGGTCACGGTGGGCCCGACATGCCGGTGTGGGGTGACGCCTTCGCCCGTTCGCGCGAGGGTGGTGACGCCGCGTCAGTCAAGGCACGGATCGACTCACTGGTTGATTTCGTTCGCTCGCTCCAGGTGAAACCGGTTCACTGATGGCGTGAAGTCTGACTAATGCCGAGCGGCTGACGGAACCACCTGGACGGTCATCTCGCTCAGCCGATCGAACCGGCGGGCTTCGGCAAGAATCGGCCACCAGTCGTACAGAAACACTTCGAGCGGCCGCCACATGGCGACCCACCCGCCGATCAACAGGCTCTCCCTGAGGAGACCGCCGAGACGGCCGTCGCTTGTCAGGTTGGCCAACAGATCGCCCAGGGCGATCGAGACAGCGAGTGCCGCCACGCCAATCAGCAGGCTGGTGCGGCCCACCCGCAGCAGCTGGCGGAGCCTGCGCCGGGTCATGACCGCGCGCTGCTTGAAGAATTCCCGCACGGCCTCGGGCAACACCGCCACCTCGTCTCGTGACGGCGCCGGGCCGTCGACGTGGACGACCAGACCCAGCGGTTCCTCCGCGTGCAACTCGCTCGCCCATCCGGCGATGAATTCCTCAGCCCTGGGGTCGAGGTCGCGCTCGCGAAATGGTGTCGGGTCGAACGAGTTGAACAGCTGCTTCAACTCGCCGACATGCACTTCGATGCGCGCGTGGTCGTGCGGCAGGTCCTCCGCGTCAGGGTTGCTCGGCATGTGGCACCACGACGCAGGATACCCCGGCGCGCACATTCCCCGCGGCGCCTCGGGATCTCCCGCCTCGCATGGTGCACCGTGCTGCGAGTAGCGGGGTGCTGGCCACTGGAGGTGGCACGCGGCGGGGACTCGCCGTCGACATGACGAAAGAGGATTGACGGCGCCGCGCTAGGGCGCGGCCACCGGCGAGGGGTCGAGTTCCTCGTGAGCGGCCCGCACTTCAGCGTACTGCCGCTCGACCAGGTCGCGCACCGTCGCCGGCAAGGCGCCCTCGACCGCATCCTTGAACGCGGCCACGGTCGCGGCGTCGCCGCGTCTGGCTTCGGCCATGACCGCGAGGTCGTTCCCAGCGCCAAGGTTGCTGCGCACATCCATCCAGGTGCGATGCAGCGATGCTGCGGTGGTGCCATCGGCCGCCTCGGAACCGCCCAGCCGCTGGGCATGAGGCAACAGCTCCGCCGCGAGGTGTGAACGACGCCGGGAGAGGTCGGTGAAGAGGACCTTGAAGGCCGGGTCGGTGACCAGCCCGGCGGCGTGCTCGAATCCGTGCACGCCGTCACGGCAGGTTTCGATCAGGTGATTGAGAATGGCCCGCGGACTGGTATCTGACATGTCATCTCCCGGCGTGCCGCGCGCTTGTCTGCCGCCCACGCCAGCCGGGGTTAATGCACATCGCGAGCCACTGCCGTTGCCATAGCCGAGTGCGGCGAGACCGGTGTCAAGCGCCAGCCAGCCTTCGACCCAGTCGTAGCTGAGCAGCCGGTTCTGACATGGCGCATGCCGCACCCCCTGACGAATTCCAATCTCTGTCTCGCGAAAGGCGTGCCGCGGCCGGCCGCAGCACGCGAGGGTCCTGGGCGCGGAATTCGCGGGGATTTTCCGCCAGGGCCGGGATATTCCCCAGTTCACGTCCATTGCCGCGATCGCGCAGCTGCGCGGCACGTTCGTTGCTAGCAGATTCAACGTGAGTGAACCCCTTGTTCTGTGTGCCATTGACCGCGGTCCCTCGACCGCGCGAGTGCTGCTTCATGCAGTCGGACTGTCGCGCCTGCTGGGGGCCGGCTTGCGAGTGCTGCATGTCGGCGGCGAAGACACCGAAGCGCTACGGGCGCAGGTGCAGGCCGAGTGCGAACGCGCCGCACCGTACGAAGCGATCATTGACCCGGAATCGATCACGATCGCCACCGGCCGGGTGTCCGAGGTCATCCAGCGCGAAGCGCTGCGGTGCCACGCCACCCTGATTGTCGTCGGCTCGCGCAGTCACGGCGGCCTGACGCGCCTGTTGCTCGGCTCCACCAGCGAGGCGTTGCTGGGCCTGGCCCGCACGCCCGTCCTGCTGGTTCCGCCCACCGACTTCGACATCGTCAGCCTGCGCGATCGGACGGCCCTCACGTGCGGTCCGATCCTGGCGGCGGTCGACCTTGGCGAGGGCAGCGAGCACCAGCTCCGGATTGCCAGCGAGCTGGCAAAAATGGGGTCGCAGTCACTGCTGCTCATGACGGTGGCGCTCAGCAAGGTGTCCGATCACGACGCGGCCCATGAACTGCGCGAACGGGCGCACGGCCTGGAGCCGCTCAAGCCGACGGCCATGATCGTTCGCCGCGGTGACGTGGCTGAGGAAATCTCGCGGTGTGCGGTGACCGAAGGTGCCGGGCTGGTGGTGATGGGCCTGCGCGAGCGGCCGCGTGGCCGGCCAGGCGTGATCGCGTCGGCGGTGCTCAGAACCGAACGTGCGTTCGTACTGGCCGTGCCATCGGCCTGAGGGAAGCGTCGCAGACATTTGAATACAGGCGCGAACGGCGCCCTGTAAGATCCGGCGGATGAGGTCGGTTCTCCGCTCATTGATCGGCGCTATCTGTGTCATCTGCGCCGCTGATGCTGCCTGGGCGCAGTCCGAGCTGAAGACGATCGATCCCCACACGTTTCGCGCGCTGGCCTTCAAGCTGGCCGAGGGGCAGCAGCCGCGCATTGACGGCGTCTTGACCGACGACGCCTGGGCGCTGGCACCGGTGCAGGGCAATTTCGTGCAGCGAGAGCCCGACTACGGTCAGCCGTCATCGGAGAAAACCGAGTTCCGCGTCCTCTACGACGACCAAACCCTGTACTTGGGCGTCTGGGTCTGGGACAGCAATGCCGCCGGCATTCTCGCCAGCGAGATGAAGCGCGATGCCGGCCTGAACAAGGGCGATCAGCTCAAGATCACCATCGACACCTTCCACGATCATCGCAACGCCTTCTACTTCAGCACCAACCCGCTCGGCGCCTACAAGGACGCCAACACCGTCGAGAACGGCCGTACCATCAACTACGACTGGAATGCGGTGTGGGACAACAAGACCTCGATCGATGACAAGGGCTGGTACATCGAGATCGCCATCCCGCTCAGCCAGCTGCGTTTCAAGACCGAGATCGGCGAGTCGCTGTGGGGTCTGAACCTGTGCCGCATCCTGTTCCGCAAGAACGAGGAGTCGTATTGGGTGCCGTTTCCGCGCGAGTGGGGCGCCTCGGGATTCGCGCGGGTGTCGAATGCCGGCGTGCTGGCCGGACTCAAGGACCTGAAGTCGCGACGACGGATGGAGTTCGTGCCATTCCTGCTGCCGACCGCGTCGCGCGACTACGTCGCGCACACGGAAGCGGCCGCAGACGCGAAGTACGGCGGCGACTTCAAGGTCGGCCTCACCAACGATCTGATCGCCGACTTCACCTATCACACCGACTTCGCCCAGGTGGAGGCCGACCAGGAAGTGGTCAACCTCACCCGCTTCAGCCTGTTTTTTCCGGAGAAGCGGCAGTTCTTCACCGAGGGCGCCGGCATCTTTGATTTCGGCAAGGCGGTGGCGGGTCTCGGTGGCGAAGCGGCGGCCAACGATCCCGGCCTGCTGGCGTTGTTCTACAGCCGGCGCATCGGCCTGGTTGACGGTCAGCAGGTGCCGATCATTGGCGGTGGTCGCGTCACCGGCCGCCTCGGCCAATACGCGGTGGGCGTGCTCAATATCACGACCGAGGAAGAAACGCTCAGCACGCGTCAGGTCGAGAACGCCAACTTCACCGCCCTGCGGGTCAAACGCAACGTGCTGGCCAAGTCGAGCGTGGGCGCGCTGGTGCTCAACAGCGCCAACGGCATCTCGGACTACAACCGTGCGCTTGGCTTCGACGCCGGCCTGGTGCTCGGGCGGTACGTGACCGTGACCAGCCTGTTCGCCAAGACCTTCTCTCCCGCCGAAGCCTCGGCGAAGGCGGACGGCTCCACCTCCGCCGGCGTCGTCGATTTCCTCTGGAAGAACGACAAATTCAACTACGGCGCGCAGTATCAGGACATTGGCGAGCAGTTCAACGCCGAGATGGGGTACATCCCGCGCTTGGACATCCGGGCCGGCAAGATGAAAGGCGGGTGGACGCCGCGGCCGCGGTGGAAGGGCGTGCGACAGTTGATCGTTAACGGCGCCATGGACTACTTCGAGAACCACGACGGCCGGGTCGAGTCGCGTTCGCAGGAGTTGTCGGCCAACATGCAGCGCCAGGACACGTCGGGCCTCTCCATCAGCACGACGCGCGAGTACGACAATCTCTCGGCGCCGTTCACCACGGCCGGCACGTCACTGCCGGTGGGCGCCTATTCGTGGACGACGGCGTCGGCGAGCTACTCGTCGAACCGCACCAAGCGTATCTACGGCTCGATCGGCGGTGACGCGGGCGGTTACTACAACGGCGACCGCCAGGCCGTGCGACTCAACATGACCATCCAGGTGGCCAAGACGCTGCTGTTCGAACCCAACTACACCCACAACCGCGTGCAGTTGCCCGGCCGCGCCGACTACGCCAGCAACGTTCTCAACTTCCGCGTCAGCCACTCGTTCTCGCCCGACTTCTACCTGAAGGGTTTCATCCAGTACAACGACGCCCGCAAGACGGCGAGTTTCAATTTCCTGTGGTGGTATCACTACAAGCCGGGCAGCGACCTGTATGTCGTCTACAACCAGGGTTTGGACATCGACCTGCCGCTCAGTTCGCGGACGATGCCCGAGAACTCGTCGCGCGTGCACAGCCGATCGCTGGCGGTGAAAATGACTTACTGGCTCGCCAGGTAGAACCGAACGGTTGCCGGATCGTGCCCGGTTCAACTCCCGCCGCCTCCATCATTTTTCCTGAGGAAAACGAGCAAATCAGCTCGTTTTTCCCGCCGCCTCCAAAATACCTCCAACCTTAACGGCTCTTACTGAAGGTTGCCCACCGTAGCCTTCGGCGAAGGTGGGCCGTCGGCCGTTCCCATTTCGAGCAGCCGGATTGCTGCATCAAGTGCTGCCGGACTCAGGTGCATGTAGCGCTGCGTCGTCGCGAGGTCTTGATGTCCCGCGAGCTCTTGAATCGCCCGTGCCGGCGCGCCACGCATCGCCAGATGCGAACAGAACGTGTGCCGCAGGATGTGAACGCCAGGCTTCACCTTCGCCCTGCTGGCGGCCCGCCGCATCATCACCTGGACGACCTTCTGCGTGACTGGCTGACCGTTCGTCTCACAGAGAACACGCGGGCCGCGTAGATGACGCGCCTCCCGTAGAGCCTCTGTCAGCCGCTTGGTCAGTGGCACGTACCTCAGCCGGCCGCCTTTCGGCACCGTGACGTGTCCCTTCCATTCCGAACGCGCCACGCACAGTTGCCGCTTGTTCAGGTCAACGTCCGACCACTCGAGCGCCATCATCTCGCCGCAGCGCAATCCGGCCTCACCACCAAGCAAAACCACGAGCTTGGCTTGCTGCTCCTTGCCGACCGTTTCCACGAGCCGTTCGTACTCGTCGAAATCGTGGAAACTGGCGGTGTTCTTGGTCGTCCGCAGCAGTTTGATCACGCACGGAACGCGTTCGATCACGTCCCACTCAACGGCAGTCCGTAGCAGCACGCTGAGCACCGTCAACACGTTGTTCACGGTCTTCGCAGCACGTTCGCCGAGTACCGACTTCAGATGTTGCACATCTTCGGTCTGGATCGCATCCAGTCGCTTGTCACCGAGCAGCGGAATCAGGTGCACCGAGAGAATCGATTTCTTCCCGGCCACTCCGCTTGGCTTCAGTCTGTTTGCTTTTGCGTATCCATCAATGAAACGCGGCGCGAATTCCCGCAATGTGGGTTTCTCTATCACCTCATCTTTCTTGACTGCCTTGGGCTTGCCTTCGACCAGTAGCACTCGCTCGCGGGCTTCGGCCCAACGTTGCGCCGCGGTCTTGCTTAGCGACGGGGCTTTCTTCCGCTCACGAATGTCTGTGCCGTCCCGAAGCTCGACGCGAATGTCGACCTCCCACCCGCCGTTCACGTACGGTCTGATTGTCACGCTCATCGCTCTTCACTCCTATGCGATGGCGCCGACTTCTGATTGAGCCAGTCTAGCAAATCAGCGGTGCGGAACAGCACACGCCGACCAATGCGGACGATGCCAGGCAACTGGCGGCGCTCCGTCATTGCGTAGATCGCGCGGTTCGTCGTCCGCAACAGTTGAGCCACGTCATCGATCGTCAACAGCACCGGCAGCGGTTCAGTTCCGCCGGCAGTAAGCACGCTGCGGTGGATGCGCGGCAATCGTGTGACTCACAACGCGAACTTGGTAGTAAATGCCGACGCCGACCAGGTGATCATTGCAAACGTTGACCCTGGAACTCGCACCGGATTGCCGAACATAACGTACGTTTCGGGCGGCCTTGAGGAGGAGTCGATTCGGAAACAAGTTTGTTCAATTCTTGAAGGAGGCGACACCGCGTTCAAGGAGAGAGCGCGACGATTGCGGATTGCGCTTCGCCGTCAGCCGTAGCCATCGCCCGAACCTATCGCTCCTCATCAATCAAGGTCGGCGGCAATCGCTCCAGCGGTCCTCGCCACTTCCATCGCTCATCCGCAGTAATCCCTTCTTGTATGTGCTTGAGAAGCGCTAAGACAGCCTGGAGACCCTCAAGAACTAACGGAGCTGAGGTTGCGAGGTTCATCCGGTAGAAGCCGTGTTCCTTCGAGAACTCAGTTATGAACCCGGGAATCTCCATCTCCTTGAAATGGGAAGACTCGGGGTGTCCGTCATGATGCAATATTAGGTTCCTGAGTCGGGCTAGGTCTCGAACCAGTTTTGCCGTCCGCTCGTCGCTTGGCCAAAGACCGAAGCCCAGTAAGAATTCGAAGGTGTTATTGACATCACGACCTTTCCGCGCCAACAAAGACGCGCGGGTTGTCATGATCGCCCGAAGCATCCGGATGTCGCAGGCTTGGCTTTGCGCCTTCTCGCGTTCCGTCCCGTGCTTCTTGAGAAACACACGAACATCGTGGTCCCGTGCGAACGTGGCGGTGCTAATCATGTTAGTCAGGTATCGATCCAGATACGCGACCATCATGACCACAACCGTCTCCATCAGGAATCGCAGCGACTCAATGTCTTTGGCAGCAACCAACGGGTTCATCGTGACGTCGATGAACTTGGTCAAGCGGCGAATCTTACTGTCGAATTGAAGGGTCTCGGCATCGAACTTGGTTTGCGGGGTCATGGGTCCATCTCTCGAAGGAACAGATTGCAGGCCGTGCCGGCCTTCAGCGAAGACGTCGCCATCAAAGACGATCGGCAATCTCCCCGAGGAGTCTCGCGGTCGCCGGATAGGTGGGGATCACGCCTTGAGCACGAGCAGGCCTTCTTTCGAGCGGCCTACAGTTCCCGCCTATCCAGTCTGCCTCCATGACTCCTCGCTTCGTTCGTCGCAATGTCGGCAGAGAAGTTCTGGGGCGCAAGCGGCACCAACTCCCCGGCATCACGATGAGTCTTTGTTAGGAAGTCGAGCAATTCAGCTCGATTTTCCCGCCGCCCCCACAATACTCCACGGGATTCGGTTCCCATCTCGAGCAGCCTGATTGCTGCGTCTAACGCTGCAGGACTCAGATGCATGTAACGCTGCGTCGTCGCCAAGTCCTGATGTCCCGCGAGTTCCTGAATCGCCCGTGCTGGCGCGCTACGCATCGCCAGATGCGAACAGAACGTGTGCCGCAGGATGTGAACACCAGGCTTCACCTTCGCCCTGCTGGCCGCCCTTCGCATCATCACCTGGACCACCTTCTGCGTGACTGGCTGACCGTTCGTCTCACAGAGAACACGCGGGCCTCGTAGATGACGCGCTTCCCGTAGAGCCTCCGTGAGCCGCTTGGTCAGGGGCACGTACCTCAGCCGGCCGCCTTTCGGCACCGTAACGTTGTCGAAGCATTCGGCGACTCAGGGCTGAATGGTTTCGATATGCGCATACCGCCTGAAGTCATCGCCATTGAACGTGACGATACGGCTAATCCCGTAGACATTCATCGCGGCGACGAGACGGGCATCGTGAACCTGCACACCTTGCACGTCGTGCGCGGCGACCAGGCGCTTCCACTCTGCGTAGACATCCTGTGATTCGGCGAGAACGGAAAAGAAGCCTTCGAGGCGGCTCCATTGCTGGCGCGCTTCGTCCGTCGATAGACCGAGACCGTTCGCAGCGACAGGCCGCGTTGCGACATTCCAAAACTCCGCTGCGACCTGCGGCGTGATGCTCAACGTCTCGTTGGCTTCGATCAGGCTGGCGATGCTATCGACGGCGGCTTGGTGGAGGGGATGGGTGGGCTGGACGCTGCGCAGCCAGACGTTCGTGTCGACAAAGATCATTGACCGTCACGAATCATGTTCTGCCGGCTGACCGCCTCGTCGGACAGAGGCGCCGTGTGCCGCTGCGCGCGCGCCAACGCTCTGAATGCTTGGGCCTTCTGAGCCGCACCGCTAGGTGAAGCCGGTTTGGCCGCCGCGCTACGTTCGCGCAGAAGCTTTTCGGCGTAGGCCTCCAAAGACAGGCCCTGCGCCTTCGCAAGGGCCGTCAGGCCAGCCTCGGTTTCGGGTGTCAAATCGAGCTTGACGGTCATGCTCCCACGGTAGGGACAAGCCTTGCCGCTGTCAAGACCCCGGGGTCACCGGCGTAAACCATACGTTTTGATTGATCCAACCTTGTCGTAGTTTGGCTACGACAATCGAGTACGCGCCAAACATTGGTCGCGAGTATCACGGACGCTCGAACAGACCTCGCGTCAGTTCGCCCGCGCACTCGGTGCGGCGCCGGCCTAACCGCATCGGAACGCATGACCGCGACGACGCCTCACGTCGGAGGCGTCACCGGCAGCGGGGACAGCAGCTCGAATGTGTTCATGTTTATGTCTTGTTCATTATTAATGAACACTGTAGTAT
>ENA-ORBV01001740-ORBV01001740.1-microbial-mat-metagenome-genome-assembly--contig:-NODE-1740-length-47727-cov-4.765750_pt1 | contig 47727 bp, 34 predicted proteins | sample MGYA00237777_ERZ505514 | MGnify/ENA primary metagenome ERZ505514 (study PRJEB26160, sample SAMN06269048) | microbial mat metagenome | isolation source: Oligotrophic lake microbial mat | place... | reverse complement strand
GTAATAGAAAGGTCGGCGTTCCTCGGTAGCTCAATGGTAGAGCATTCGGCTGTTAACCGAAGGGTTGTAGGTTCGAATCCTACCCGGGGAGCCATTCTTTTTTCCTTCCTTTCCCACTCAAATCTCCATATCCCAATCTTTTTCATCATATCTGTGAAATACATAGATGTGAATGATCACTCGACGCAACTTGATGATGGGTCTGGCTCCTGCAGTAGCACTTGCGCAAACGAATGGAAGTTTTGGCAAGGCTGCCGGTTGGTTTGACCGGCCCATGCGCTGGGCGCAAGTTGCCTTCACCGAGGATGATCCCGGCAACTATGATCTGGCGATGTGGCTTCGCTATTATAAAAAGATTCATGCCGATGCAGCGTGTTTGAGTGCGGGAGGTTGCGTCGCGTTCTACCCAACGAAGGTTCCCTTTCACTACCGCAGCAAGTACCTGGGACAACGTGATTCATTTGGTGAGTTTACTGCCGGGTGCCGGGATCTTAGCATGAATGTGATTGCGCGCACCGATCCTCACGCTTGTAATGAAGAAGCCTTCCGCGCTCATCCGGAATGGGTGGCCCGAACAGCCGATGGTAAGCCACGTCGTCATTGGGCAGCTCCAGACCTGTACGTGACTTGCGCTCTTGGCCCTTACAATTTCGAATTCATGACCGAAGTGACTCGCGAAATTGTGACCAATTACAAGGTGGATGGGATCTTCTCCAACCGCTGGCATGGCAGCGGGCAGTGCTTTTGCGAAAGTTGCAAATCGAAGTTCAGAGCCTATTGCGGAATGGACTTGCCTGTGACTCAGGATCCCGCCAGCGCAGCGCGTCGAAAGTACATTGAATGGAACCAGCAACGCCTGTTTGAGTTGTGGGTGCTCTGGGACAAGACGATTCGCGCAGTGAATCCAGAGGCTACCTTCATCGCCAATTCAGGTGGAGGTGCGTTGTCGGAGCTGGATATGAAGAAAGTGGGGGAACTTTCCGAGACTCTGTTTGCCGACAAGCAGGCCAGGCGTGGAACAATGCCTCCCTGGGCGAACGGTAAGAATGGAAAGGAATATCGAGCCACCATGGGCCGAAAACCGATTGGCGGAATCTTCAGCATCGGGCTTGAGGAGCCATACCGCTGGAAAGACTCAGTGCAATCCAGCGCCGAGATCCGGATGTGGGCTCATGACGGGATTGCGCACGGCTTGCGTCCCTGGTTTACGAAGTTCAATGCCAAGCCACTGGATGATCGATGGATGCCAGTGGTAGCCGACATTTACGAATGGCATTGGAAGAATGAGAAGTTCTTGCGCAATGAAAAGAATCTGGCCAGAGTCGCTATTGTCTACTCGCAACAGACTGCTCACTATTACGGCGGCGAGAAGGCCCGCGAGCGTGTGGAGGATCCGCAGCTTGGCTTCTATCAGGCACTGGTGGAGTCAAGAATTCCGTTTGAGATGGTTCATGATGGATTGCTCGATGCCGCGCATGTGGATCGATTTTCACTCCTGATTCTTCCAAATATTGCTGCGCTGTCTGATGCGCAGTGCCGGCAGCTTGAGGCTTATGTGTCTCGCGGCGGGTCGATTGTAGCGACGCAGGAGACCTCCCTGTGTGATGAATGGGGCAAACGGCGGGCGAACTTTGGATTGAGTAGCCTCTTTGGTTGTTCGTTCTCTGGAAAGATCGATGAGCGCATGCAGAATTCCTATCTCACAGTGGAGCATTCGCTGGAAGGCAATCCATTTCGGGCAGAGCTTGAGAGCGTACCCAGGATCATCAATGGCGTGCGGCAAGTGCAGGTGCGCGCTCACGATCCGGGGTATCGGGCACCGCTCACGCTCATCCCGAGCTATCCAGATCTACCGATGGAGAGCGTTTTTACCACTGTGCCCAAAACGAATATTCCCGGCGTCTTTATCCGTTCGCATGGAAAGGGCCGGGTCGTATATTTTCCTGCAGATGTGGATCGAACTTTCTGGGAAGTGTTGAGCCCGGACCACCTTGCTGTGCTAAGGAACGCGATCTTGTGGGCGGCGCCCAAGGCGAGTCCACTCCGGGTTCAGGGAGCAGGCATTCTTGACATGGCCTATTGGCAGCAGAAGGATTCGTTGGCGGTGCATTTAGTGAATCTAACCAATCCCATGATGATGAAAGGGCCGATTCGCGAGGTTTTCCCAACTGGGGCTTTGCTGGTTGACATTGAGTTACCCGTTGGATTTGTGGTGAAAGAGGCTAGACTGCTGACCGCAGGTACCTCTGTTGTTTGGACTGCAATTCCTGGAGGGATTCGGGTGGAGGTGCCTCGTGTTGAAGTGCACGAGGTGATCGCCCTTACCTAGCATCCAACCGTCTTAAATGTCGCAGCACGGCCCACCAGTTGACCGGGGCCAGCCCAGGTGGACAGATAGAGGGTGAGCCCCGTAGCGTTGTAATGGCTACTGTGATCGAGCAGCAGGTCCAGCTTGCCGTCGCCGTCGAGGTCACCGGCCCAGATCAGTTCAGCGTGTTCCTCTGACAGGGCCTGAGGCCATGTAAATAATGTTTGAGTCTTTCCCGCCTGCTTCAGTTGAACCAAACGCTGGTTAGTCACCTGAATGCTGTAGGCGGTGGCTTCACAGGTGAGGAGAATCGGGTTCTGCTCTAGGAATGAACCGTTTTCACTGCGGTCGAAGCAGGTGTGCACGGGCTTGCTTACCAATTGGGAGAGACCCCGAAGCAAGAAGAGGGGTTCATCTGCGGATGGTGTTTCAAGGGTGATTTGGGTCGCACGCTTAACCTCGGGTGGATCTTTGCCAATGGGATCGTTAACCTTCTCCGTTTTGATCCGGAACTTGGCCCAGGCGAAGCCATCGCGCGAGGGAATCAGTCCAATCCAGCCGCCACCAGAAAGAAACTCCGCTTCACCCTGATGGAAGGTGCCGAGTTGAATCAGGTCGAGTTTGGGGCGAGGAGCCGGATTAGTGGCAGCAGGACGCTTGCTGGCCTGCTGCGCGAAGGTTGTTGCGCAAGCCAGCAAGATCGAAATCAGGATCCACATGATGTCTTTCAGTCTAGCGGGATCTCATTGCCAGACCAGCTAGTTTGCTTCCCAGTTATCGTTGTTTGTCGTCCAGCGGCCATCCTTCAACTGCATATCGAATGTCTTCCGTATTGGCTTGCCCGCTCTGTTGCCTGTAATCGTAAGCGTGGCCGTGGCTGCACCCTCAGACGCCTCAATGACAACAATCCCAGTTGGCTCATCTTCTTTCATCATCTTGACGAATTTGAGACCATCGGGCCCCTGGAAATCCTGGGGGAAGCGAGCCACTTTCTGGATAGCAGCGAGGTCGACGGCCTGGACTGCTTTTCGCATCTCCATGTAGGCTTTTACACTGGCAAGGGTCTGCGCCTCTGCCCCCTTCTTAATTGAACCCTTTTGCACCAGCGGCGCAGCGCTAATCGCTACATCGAAGTCGAGATCTATGGCCAAAAGGAGCCCGCCCAAACGTCTCTCCGGTATCTTGAGGCTGCCTGAGACTTGCTGTGGAGAATGTACTTTCAATTTAAATTGCTCCATCGTTCCGGAAAGGCTGGCGCTCGCAGTCTGTTCGGAGTTGATGATGCTCAATGAAAAATAGCTCCGGTCGTCGCTGAATTCCACAGAGACACCATGGATAGGGCCTTGCTTTATCCGCATGAGAATGCCGGTGTTCGATCGCAGTTGTTCTTGTGTGATTGCTGCGTCGCTGAATGCTATCCGTGTTACGAGAGCGCCAGAGAGAAAGGGGCTGGCCACCCGCACTCCAATAGCTTGATTGAGCGGATAGGTCTTTCCGTCCAGGTGGACCGTACCAGTGACTGAATCCGCCAGAAGGGGCAAACCGAGGAATGCCAGAGACATTGCCAATAGGGAAATGGGATCAGGTCGGCGCATAGATCTCGACAGCATAACTGATTCGATCCTTCGGCCGTGTTAAATGTGCGAAATGGGTTCAACCGTTTCATATGTGAAACCGACGCAAACTCATCACAGCGCGGCTTTGACCTCACCTTGCGCAGGGTTCGCCCGGCCAGAGCGTTGCCGAGTTTTTGCGGAGATTGCCCTCAAGAGGAGGGGTGGCTCGTGCGGCAGACTTTTCTGTCCAGTCAACTGCGAAGTTCATCTTTTCGTTCGAAGCCGGATCATCTCGAGAGCCCGTACGATTTCGATGTCGCCTGGCTTGATTTCGCGAGCTAGCCGAAGGGCGCGTTCAGCATTTTCCAGTTCCCCAGCTCGGGCATAAGTGAGCCCAAGGTTCTTGTGCAGGTCTGCACGTGCGCGGCAATCTCCGCATAGATTCACGGCTTCGTTTAGCCGCTCGATGGCTCGAGGCCAATCATGCGAGGCGGCGGCACTGAGGCCAAAGTTCGCCATTGCCTCTGCCTCTTCGGCCACCTGCCTCGATAGCTTAAGGTCTACGAGCTTCTTGCGGTACGTGGCGGCTTGATCGGGATTGCTTGCTTGCAGGTTGCGCGACAGTGCGTAGAGGGCCTCGTTGTGCTCAGGGTTGAGTTTCACCAGCTTCTCCCAGGCCCGGATGGCACTGGGGCGGTCATCTAGCTGAACCGCTGTTTGCCCTAGCAGAAAGAGCGCGTCTTGATCGTTTGGCTTGCGTGCCAGAAGGCGGTCCAGCAGCACCGCTGCCTCTCGCGGCCGATTCAGACTCTTGTGGGAGAGGGCCAGCAAATAAAGTGTGGGATCCGATTTTGGGTCGAGATCCAGTGCGAGTTCCAAGTGTTTCTGCGCTGCTTCGTATTCCCGGAGGTCAAACTGGGCCCGGCCGAAGTTGTATTGTGCCGCAGCGTTCTTTGGGGCCAGACGGACTGCTTCGGCAAAGGAAGCGCTTGCTGAGGCAAGATCGAATTGATCGGCTTGCGCGATACCAAGATTGAGGCGTGCCTCTGGAGACTGCGGCTCCAGTTCAACTACTCTGGCGAAGAGGGCCAGCGCTTCCTTCCAGCGATTGATACGGGCGGCGACCATGGCGAGAGAGCTCATGACGCGCGGGTTATTGGGGAGGAGTCGGAGGGCCTGGGCGATGTCGTTGTATGCGTCGGCAAAGCGTTGTTGGCTGGCGCGCATCAGGCCGAGGTTGAGAAATGCAAAGCCGGAGTTGGGGTCAAGCTCGGTAGCGAGGCGGAATTGTTGTTCGGCGTCAGGGAAGCGTTGTTGTCGACCGAGGAGGACTCCAAGATCAGTGTGTGCGGCGGCGAATTGGGAGTCGAGGGCAATGGCGCGGCGGAGTGAAGTTTCAGCGGCAGGAAGGTTGTTTGCAGCGAGGTGAAGAAGGCCCAGGCGGTGGTGGCCCGGGGCGAAATTCGGATCGAGTTTGAGCGCCTCATCGAGGGCACGGCGTTCGGAAGCGTGGTCGTTCAGGCGGGCGTGGGCGAGGGCGAGGTTGAAATGGGTTTTCGGATTGGAAGGGTCGAGTTTCAGTGCGTCATTGTAGGTTGAGATGGCGCGGCGGGGATCGCCAGTGAGGAGTTCTTCAGAGGCTCGTCCGGCGGTGGTGGAGGCTACCTCGGAGCTAGCAGCACGCTGTTTGAGTTGCTGGACGGTAGCAAGAGCGGCGGCGGAGAGATCGGGCTCGTTCAGATTGCGGTAGACGGTGGCAAGCTGAAAGTGAATTTCAGCGGCTTTGGGGCTGAGGGATCTGGCGGTCTCGAGGATGGGGCGGGCTTCGGCGAACTTGCTCTGGCGGGTAAGGACGAGGCCGAGTTGGAAGGCAGCATCGGGGTGATTGGGGTTGAGTATGACGGCCTGAGCGAGTGCGGATTGGGATTCAGCAAGGCGGTCGACACCGCGGAAAGCGAGTCCGTTCAAGTAGGCGGCTTCGAAGCGGTCAGGACCGCGGTAGGCGGCAAGGTGAGTGAGTGCCGGGGTGAAATCGCGGAGGGCGATGAGGGCGCGCGCCAGAGCAAGGTGGGCCGCGTCGCTCGAAGGGTTGAGGCGGAGGGCAGCGGTGAAGGCTGTGGCTGATTCTTCAAAGCGATCAAGGGCCGCGAAGGCGTAGCCAATGGCCAGGTAGTGGCCGGGTTCGCGGGGCTCAAGGACGAGCGCCTCTTCGAGGATTGGGATGGCAACTAAATATTGTGCGCCCAGGATCAGGACGCGGGAAAGGCCCCGGAGGGCAAGCGTGTTTTTAGGCTGGGCGGTGAGGACGGCGCGGAATTGTTGCTCAGCAGCCGGAAGCTGGTTTTGTTGAGTGAGGAGCCCTGCGAGGGAAAGGCGGGCGGCAAAGAGGTTGGGATCGAGGCGGATCGCTTCGCGGAAGGAGGCGATGGCGCAGGTGGGGAGATTGCGGGCGATGAAAAACCCGCCGAGCGCATTGTGTGCGCTGGCGGCGGGTTTAGTCTTAAGTTGGACTTCTAGATCTGCTGGCCCCTGGCAAAGGTTTTGGGCAAATGCCACTGAGGCCAGCAGAAGAATTGGGATGATCATCAAAACACGAATCTACCACCGAGTTGGAGCTGGCGCGGCTGGTTGGCCGTGCCGGTTACCCGCCCGAAGAGAGGGCCGTTGGACAAGTTGGCATTGGGAGGAGCGTAGACGGCGTGGTTGAACATGTTGAAGCCCTCTACGCGGAGTTCGAATCGTCGACCTTCGCCGAGGAACTTTAGTGGGAATTCGCGGAAGACGGAGAGGTCGAAATTCTCCCAACCGTCGGAACGCATGCGGAAGCGGCCGGAGTTACCGAAAGTGAATGGAGCGGGTGAGGCGACCTTTGATCTGTCGAACCATTCACCTGTGGTGGGGTTTTCGAGCTTGGGGTTGCCAAGGAAGTTCAACCGCAGATAGTTGGAGTTGCCTGTATTGGCCAAATCGCCGTTGATCTGGAGATTATAGGGCTGACCGGAGCTGAGTCGAATAATGCCATTGGTGCGCCAGCCACCGATGATGTAATCACTCACCTTATTGCCGGTCTGGAACCTTTTACCCGCACCGAAGGGTAGTTCGTAGACGAAGTTCATGGTGGCGACGTGCGTCAAGTCAAAGCCGGAGACGCTGCGGTCGTTGTTGAACTTGTAAGGGTCCTGGATGGAGCAGCCTTCGACACCATACCAACCGGAGCAACCGATGTCGATCGACTTCGAATAGGTGTAGTTGATCATGTAAGCAAAACCGCCCTTGAACTTCTTGTCGAGCAAGAACTGGAAGCTGTTGTAGTTGCCACGTCCCCAGCTACGGTCGTAGTAGGTGGGCCTGATATAGGGGAAGGGTGAGCGTTCACGGAAGTTGCCGGGGCCGGGTGTGGTGGCGACATTGTAGAAACCACCGATATCGAGACGGCTTGATTTGGAGCCGACGTAATTCACGGTGACAACGGTGTCGGAATTGATCTGATGCTGGACGCCGAAGTTCCACTGCAGCGAATAAGGATTCTGGAAGTTGGGATCCATGTACCACTGCACTTGATTGAAGGGTGTGGCTTCAGGAAGTGCGCCAGATGGGAAAGGGTTGCGCCCTACGAAAGTAGGTGTCGGCTGTGCCGCAGTAGGATTGTTGAGATTTTCCTGTAACTGTTCGCCGACGCTGGGCCATTGAGCGGAATAGTTTTGAGCGGTTTGAACCACAGCGGCATAATTGTCGAAAAATACGCCGAATGAAGAACGGATGGCAGTGCGTGGGCCAACGCGGTAAGCGAAGCCGACGCGAGGCTGCCAGTTGTCGTTCGTGTTTTTATATAGTTTTGCGTTTGGGAGGAGTTCTACATTGGCGGGTAGCCTGCCACCCGGAACGCAGGGGGCCTTCTTGAGTTCTTCGCACGAGCCGGGCTGCTTCTGGATGAGGTAGACGCCCCGTTGCAGATCATAGCCACCAGTGAAAATATTCTCGTTGCCTTCCTGGCCAAGTGGCGGAATGAAGGTTTTGTCGTAGCGCAAGCCCAGGTTGACTGTCAGGCGCGACGAAACCTTCCATTGGTCCTGAACGAAGAAGGCCATATGGCCACCGCGACGAACGGTGGTGGAGCGATTGCGGAAGCCGGCTGCGTCGGGCACATCCAGAAGAAAGCTGGCGAGCTGGCTGCCAGTGGTGCCGGGGCTCTGCGGGTTCGAGGTCTGAATCGGGCGATAGGTCGCACTGGCATTCCTTGGTGAACCCAGGAAGTCCATGTTGTTCCATTCGCCACCCATCTTGATCTGGTGATTGCCTTTGATTTTGGTGAACGACGATTTGTACTGCCAAACGTCTGACGGCCGGTTGAATGAGCTAAGCTCAGCTCCACCAACCCATCCATCGATGTTGAGCGCAGGAACCAGGGTTTGACCATCGAGAAAGTTACAGCAAAAAACCGGATTGTAGCCAACGTCCCGGACGAAATTGGCGGGCAGACTGCGGAAGCGGGTGCCGCTATTATCCACGTTTGTGATCCGGCCGAACTGAACCTGCAAGATCGTGGATGGGTTGAAGGTATGAACCCAGCTTGTCCCAATGTTGATTGCGTTAAACTCGCGGAAGCTGGCGAGGCTGGGACGGCCACCGGAAGCTGTCTGGTCGAGCATGGAGTGGCTCAAGCGGAAGAAGACATTGTCTTTGGGGCTAAGGACGCGATCGACACGGAATGAGTACTCTTCCTGATTCTGGCTGAAGCCAGAGGGGTCAAGCGCGTTGCGATCCGCGGTAATCGGCGCGCCACCAACTGGGAAAGTGGTTCTGGCATAGAGCAGATTGCCGGGGCTGATGCGGCTGGCCGGAATACGGTTACCTGCAAACGGATCGCGAATAAAGCCAGTTCCGTTTGGATTGGCGCGGGATGTGAAGGGGTCGAAAATTTGCCGTGCTTCATCGCTTAGATCGCCGTTGAGATTGGCTGCCGTGGGCACACGAAACAGCGCATTGTTGGCTCTGCGGAATCTCCAACCCTGATAAGCACCGTGGAAGAAGGTGGTGTTGCGGCCATTCAAGAGTTTCGGGATGACAACCGGGCCGCCAACAGCGGCACCGAACTGGTTCTGGCGAAAGGGCGTGACTAACGGAAGGAATGTGTTGCGGGCATCGAACTCGCTATTGCGCACATATTCCCAGGCGGAACCATGCAGTTGATTGGTGCCGTTCTGTGTGGCTACGTTGATGACGCCACCGAGTACTCCGCCAAACTCAGCCTGATCATTGTGCGACTGCACTTTGAATTCGGCGATCGCGTCAATGATCGGATTGACAGCGGGAGTGGAAAGCATCAGTCCCTGGTTGGTAATACCGTCCAGAGTCCAGAAGTTGGAGCGGTTGGTTTGGCCGTTGATGGCCGGGAAGATGAAGGCACCAATGCCGGGATGTGCGAAGCCGGAGCCCGTATTCTGAGAGACGCTAACCGGGGCGACCCCTGGGGTCAGGGACAGAAGCTGTGTGAAGTTGCGTCCGTTCAACGGGAGGTCAACCACTTGCTGTCTGGCGACGACTGCGCCGATTTCGGCAGTGGATGCCTGTACTTCCGCGCCAATCGCTTCGACGTTGATTGACTGGTCGACAGAGCCAATTTCCATAACGACGTCGATGGTTGCCGTCTGATTCACTGACAAAGTGAACTGGCTTAGTTTGTTGGTTCGGAAGCCTGCCTTGGAAACCTCCAGTGTGTATTGCCCTGGAAGGATGTTTAAAAACGCGTAGTAGCCGGCTTCATTGCTTTGGGATCGGGTTTCGATCGACATGGATGAATTGCGGAGCACTAGCGCTCCTCCCGGGATAATGCTACCCGAAGAGTCGCGCAAGGTTCCGTTGATGGTGGCGCTGGATGCTTGAGAAAATGCCGCAGTTGCACTCAAGACACTCAGCGTAAGGACGAGCAAGGTACTTCTGATCATTGTGGTACTGCCTCCCGTTTAGACGAAATTCAGGTTGTCGGCTGGATTCATTAAACCGTCTGAAATCGTGAAGATAGTTATATCAGATTAAAATTCACTTCAACGACATAATTTGAAACAATTAGCCACGACGAATAAAAATTCATGTTGCTGAATCTGCTCAGTTGCGTATTGTTAGCCCAGGATCTGGATGTTGCGCTCAGCAGCGGCCAATCCCGCGGGATTACTTTGCTCGATCAGGTGGAAAATGCCGAAGAGCGAAAGGCATTTCAGATTCTCTATCGGGAATTGGATCCTGTGGCGCGGCGAACCCGTGTGAGCGAGTTTCTCAAGAAGTTCCCGGCATCCTGGTTGCTGGCGCAGGTTTATGAAGCAGGAGCACGAGCCAGCTTTGATCTGACCGACTACCCCACCGGCCTCTACTACGCGCAGGAATCCCTGAGGCTCTATCCTGAAAACCCTCTCCTCACGGGGACTCTGGCAGCCGTGCTGGCCAATCGCGGCGAAAAGCTGGCGGCCAAACACAAGGCGAGAGAAACACTGGAAACACTCGATCGCTTCCAGGCACCAGAAGGAATACCAGAACGCGAATGGCGGCAGGTCAGGCAGCGGTTGACCGAAACTTCAGAGAAAGTATTGGCAACGAAAAGAGAACCGGTCGTCCGGCTGGCGAAAGATTCTCGCAACGCATACGCTGGCAGCGAATCCTGTCAGCCCTGCCATCGGGCGCAGTGGGATAGCTGGAGTGGCACAGGCATGGCCAAAATGCTACGCAAGATCGAGCCACAGGGCGTGATGGGAGACTTCTCTCGTCTGGCAGCTTTTGGCGGTGAGGGAAATGCCTTGGTCAAAGGCGTCATTGAAGAGGGCAAATATTTTGTGGATTTACGGCGCGAAACTGGGCTGTGGGACCGCTTCCGCGTGGACTACACAATCGGGTCCAAGTGGCAGCAGGCTTATGCCACCAAGGCTCCCAATGGGGAGTTACACGTGCTACCCCTGCAATACAACAACCTCAAAGGGGAATGGATCAACTATTGGAGGATGATTGATCCGCCGGATTCCGCGCGAACCGAGCTGGGTAATTTTCACCGGATGCGCGATGTCACCTCTTATCGGCAAAACTGCGCGCCTTGCCATACAAGCCAGCTTGAGGCGAAGGGATTTCTCGAGCCGGGCGTAAATTGCGAGATGTGTCATGGGCCATCTGCCGCGCATGTCAAAGGAAGCGCATCCAGGTGGAGCTTCAAGAAAATCGATCATCGCGGATATGTAGAGGTTTGTGCGCAGTGCCATGCGCAGTCTGCGATTCGTGAGCCGCAAGGTTTTCCGCCACGCTACCAGCGCCGGCCGTATTCGGAGTTTTCAAGAAAGGCTTTTTATCGAGATGGTCGCTTTCGCGAGACTACATTTATTGTCGAATCCTTTGAACGGTCGGCATGCTTTCAGAAAGGCGAGGCGCATTGTGGGCATTGCCATGATCCACATCCGGCGAATCCCGCCGCCAACCGCACTTCGCTCAAACACGAGGCAGATTCAAACCAGATGTGTCTGCAGTGTCATCCAGCGAAGTATTCTGCGGCGGGACACACTCGGCACGCCGGCGGCGAGGCAAGCCTCTGCGTAAACTGCCATATGCCAAAAATCATGAATAGTCTGCTCTTCTCTGCCCGCAGTCATCAGATCGACGATCGGCCCCGGGCAGAGCCGACTCTCCGTTTTGGAAGGCAGGAGAGCCCCAATGCTTGCCTCACTTGCCATGCTGAACGGGATGGGTCCTGGCTGGAAAAGAGTTTGAAGCAGTGGCGATTAGGCTTGCCAAAAGATTAAGAGTTCGATAGAAATGATACAAATGCGAATCTTGTGGATCGCGCTCTCCTGCGCATCGGCCGTGCTAGCTGATGATGAATCGGCTCGCAACATTTTGGCCACCCAGTGCGTTTCCTGTCATGGGGCAGCCAAGATGGGCGGTCTCGATTTGCGCAGCCGCGAGACAATGCTGCAGGGCGGAGCACGTGGCGCCGCAATAGTGCCTGGCAAGGCAACGGACAGTATTTTATTTCAAGCGGTGGAACGTAAAGGCACTCTGGCCATGCCCCCGGGCAAGAAAGCCTTGAGTGAATCGGAAGTGGCAACGATTCGCGGCTGGATTGATGCCGGGGCCAAGTGGGGCGAGGCGGCAATCCAGGCTCAGCCCACATGGTGGTCCTTTCAAAAGTTAAAGAGACCTACTGTGCCGCCGGGCGCTTCCAGTCCAATTGATGCGTTTGTACTTGCGAAACTGAAAGAACAAAAATTGGTTCCGGTTGGAAAGGCCGGTCGTCGTGCGCTGCTCAAGCGGTTGAGCATTAACATGCTGGGAATACCGCCGACACCCGAAGAGTTGGAATCGTTTGAGGCCGACCGCAGCCCGGATGCCTACGCCAAAGTAGTGGACCGCATGCTTGCTTCTCCGCGTTACGGAGAACGTTGGGGCCGGCACTGGCTCGACGTAGTGCGCTATGCCGACACCGGTGGTTTTGAGACCGATATCTACTTCCCCAATGCCTGGCGATACCGGGATTACGTGATCCAGAGCTTGAATGAAGACAAGGCTTACGACCGGTTCGTGAAGGAGCAATTGGCCGGAGATGAGTTGTACCCCGACGACCTTGACCTCGATGGTGGTTTCAAGATTCCCGAGAGCAAAGTGAAGAACCTGAACGCGACGATTGGCACCGGCATGTACACGATCGGCCCTGCCTATCACGAGGCTGCCTTGTTCGGCGGCCAGGTGCGCTACGAGTGGTTGACCGATGTTGTCGATACTACCGGCGAGGCTTTCTTCGGTCTTACCTTGGGGTGCGCCCGGTGCCATAACCACAAGTTCGATCCGATCACACAGAAGGATTACCACGCCATGATGGCCGTCTTTGCTGGGAGCGAAGAGAAGGAAGTACCTGTGGTGAGCCAGTTCGCAACCTTCGGCCTCAAGTCAGGCTATCCAAGCTGGTTGAAGGTAGAAGAACTGAAAGGCGCGATCCAGCGGATCGACCAAGCGGCAAGAAAGCGCGTGGTGGACGCAGTGCGACAGCGCTTCGGCGCAGATGTGTTGGCGGCCTATGACACTGCAGTAGACAAAAGAAGCGTGGTTCAGCGAACCTTGGCCGCAAAACTGGAAGCGGCCATGACCGAAGCCGGCCTGCAGGAAAACGCCGAAGGAAAAGAAGCAGACATTCCGCTGACGGCCAAGGAAAGCGAAGAGCGCGAAGCGTTGGTGGTGGACTTGGGCAAAGCCGCACTCAAGGCGAATCCGGTAGCCCAAACAGCCACTGTGTTGGGACACGCGGCGGTGACGCCCACCATTCACATAACGCACCGTGGTGACTGGCGCGCAAAGGGAGAAGCCGTGGGTCCCGCTTTTCCGGCCATGCTCGCTGGTGGCAAAACAATTGACGATGACCCGGACAAAAAGTTGGCACGGCGAAAGGCTCTGGCTTTGTGGTTGTCTGAGCCGGATCATCCGTTGACAGCGAGAGTGATGGTGAACCGCGTTTGGCACTGGCATTTCGGCCGGGGCATCGTTGGTACGCCGAATGACTTTGGCAGGCAGGGCGAAGAACCAACCCATCCGGAACTGCTCGACTGGTTGGCGAGTGAGTTTGTTTCGCAAGGATGGAGCCTCAAAAAGTTGCACCGGATGATTCTGCTATCCGACACCTATCAGCGCTCGACTGAAGCTCATGAGGGCAATGCCAAGGTGGATGCCAACAACCGATTCTTGTGGCGAATGAATCGACAGCGTCTCGATGCAGAAACCCTGCGAGATTCTGTTTTGGCAGTAAGCGGCGACTTGAATCTGAAGATGGGCGGCCGTCCGGTGATCCCGAAATTGAGCAAAGAAGAATACACCGTGATGTGGGCTCGCAACCAATGGCCCGAGGCAATGGACGAACGCGAACACACAAGGCGCAGTGTTTACCTCTACGTAAAGCGGACCTTCCCAATGCCGATGCTTTCCACCTTCGATACACCGGATAGCTCGATGAGTTGTTCTCGTCGCGATAATACGACTGTGGCTCCACAAGCACTCACCCTGATGAATGGCGACTTCATGGTTGGGCAGGCCAAGCAACTTGCAGCAAAGCTGCGCAGCGCATATCCAGGCAGCACCGCTAAGCAAGTAGAGACGGCCTGGCAGCGTATCCTCGGTAGGCTGCCGAAACCGGCGGAACGCGAAAAGGCGGCAACAGTGAGCCTGGAGCAGATCTGTCTCGCGCTACTGAATACGAACGAGTTCGTCTACCTCGACTAGGAGAAAGTTCATGTCAATGTATTGTCCAAAGACGATTCAAGCGGTATCGAGACGGAATTTCCTCGAGAAGAGCGGGCTAGGCTTTGGCGCAATGGCGGCATCTTCGCTGCTGCCGGCTGCAAGTATTACCGATCCGTTCGCACCCAGGAAACCTCACTCCGATGCCAAGGGCAAAAGCGTGATCTTCCTGTTCATGCATGGCGGCCCTAGCCATATCGATACATTTGATCCAAAACCAGAGCTAAACAAGCTGCATGGGCAGCCGATCCCCAAGAGCTTTGGCAAAGTAGATTTTCAGTTCTCCAACATGGACAAGACTCCGTTGATGGGGTCGCCGCTCAAGTTCAAGAAGCGCGGACAATCGGGGATCGAAATCTCAGAGCTATTCGAGAACGTGGCGGCGCATGCCGATGATCTGGCCGTAATCCGCTCTTGCCATCACGACGGGTTTACGCACGTCACCGGCCAGACCTGGCTCAACACGGGCTGGGGCAGAGTGGGCCGCCCCAGCGTTGGATCGTGGGTTGTTTATGGCCTTGGGAATGAAAGCGAAAACCTTCCAGCGTATGTCGTGATGCTGGATGGAGGCATCAAGGCGGGATCCCCAGCTTACGGATCGGGCTTTCTTCCAGCCGCTTACCAAGGCACGGTATTGCGCAGCGAAGGCCCGCCTATCCTCAACATCCGCAGGCCCGAGGGGATGTCGGATGGAGAACAACGCAAGATGCTGGATCTCTTGAAAGGCATGAACGAAGACCATCGTGAGGCGCGCAATGACGATTCCGAGCTAGCGGCGAGGATGGCATCTTATGAGCTCGCCTTCAAGATGCAAATGTCAGTACCGGACGTGACAGATCTATCGAAAGAAAGCGATGTGACTCGAAAGCTATACGGCATCGACGATCCAATGTCAGCCGAGTTTGGCACGCAGTGTTTGATGGCCCGTCGCTTGGTCGAAAAGGGCGTACGCTTCGTACAGCTCTATTCAGGCGGCAAGAAGGGCGCCGAGGTCGGCTGGGATGGCCACAACGAGTGCGACCAGAACCACCGCTACATGGCAAAGAAGGTAGACAAACCGATTGCCGGCCTGCTTGCCGATCTTAAGTCTCGCGGCTTGCTCGAAAGCACTGTCGTGTTGTGGGGTGGAGACTTTGGCCGCACGCCATTCACCGATGGCGCAGAGGGTGGCGGCGGCAATCGCAATGGCCGCGATCACAACCCCTATGGCTTCACAGTTTGGATGGCCGGTGGCGGCATCAAAGGGGGCAAGGTAATCGGGGCAACAGATGAGATCGGGCTCAAGGCAGTCGAAGACAAGGTCACCATGCATGACCTTCATGGCTCGATGCTCGGTCTCCTCGGAATGGATCACAAGCGGTTGACCTACTTCTTCCAGGGGCGCGAATTCCGCCTCACCGACGTCGGGGGAGACAACAATCTGGTACAACGATTGACACATGCATAAATCGACAAGGCGATCGCTTTTCTCCCTGTTGGCGGCTGCGAGCGTAGCCGGGGGACAAGGTGTGGTGTCCAGAGTAGCTCGGCCTCTCCAACGCGGAAAACCCTCAGGGCTCCCCTTCAACGCGAAGTTCGTCGATGTGGCCAGGCAGGCCGGATTGCTCGAACCCTCCACTTACGGCGGGCGCGAAGCCAAGCAATATCTGCTCGAAACAGTCGGCTGTGGTGTTGCCTTCATCGACTACGACAACGATGGCTGGCTCGATATCTTTCTCTTGAATGGCACAACTCTTGAAGGCTCGACAGCCAGCAATCGGCTCTACAAAAACAATCGCGACGGCACCTTCAGCGATGTGACCGAAGCGGCTGGCCTGAAAAAGACAGGCTGGGCCTCGGCGGTTTGTGCCGGAGACTATAACAACAATGGATGGGATGATCTTTTTGTCACTTACTGGGGACAAAACGTGCTCTATCGCAACAACGGTCCGAATACCAAAGGCGTTGTCACCTTCACCGATGTGACTGCCGAGGCTGGTTTGATCGACAAAGCCCGGCGTTGGGGAGCCGGCTGCACCTTCATCGACTACGACCGCGATGGACGCCTCGATCTCTTTGTCTCAAACTACGTCGATTTCGATCCCGACAAGGTGCCCAGGCCAGGCCAGAATTCGTATTGCAACTGGAAAGGTGTGCCTGTGAATTGCGGCCCTCGCGGCTTGCCGGCGGGACATCATTCGCTCTATCACAACAATGGGGATGGCACCTTTAGCGACGTGAGTGAAAAGTCGGGCATTTCCAAGGCCAGGGGCAGTTACGGGATGACTGCCGTTGCCGCAGACTTTGACAACGACGGTTGGCCCGATATCTATGTCGCTTGCGATTCCACCTCCAGTTTCCTGTTTCGCAACAAGCACGATGGCACCTTTGAAGAGGTAGGCCTCGAACGCGGAGTCGCGCTCAATGAAGACGGCATGGAGCAGGCCGGCATGGGCGTAGGGATTGGTGACTTTGATCTCGACGGCAGCCTCGACATTCTCAAGACTCACTTTGCCGATGACTCGAATGTGCTCTACCGCAACGATGGCAAAGGCATGTTTGAAGACGTCACAGCACGCAGCGGCCTCGCCGTGGAAACCCGTTACATCAACTGGGGCGCGGGTATAGTAGATCTCGACAATGACGGGTTGCCTGACCTGTTTTATGTAACGGGCAACGTCTATCCTGAGCTCGAAGCAAAACTACCGGCTTATCCCTTCGCAACCCCGCGCGTAGTCTTCCGGAATCTGGGAAATGGCAAATTCGAAGAACTCTTTGATCTGGCTGGCCCCGCAATTGGCGAAGTGCATTCAAGCCGTGGCTGCGCCTTTGGAGATTTCGACAACGATGGCGACATCGATATTCTGATCTTGAACCTGCATGAACCACCTTCACTCTTGCGAAACGATCTGGGTGGCAATGCCCACTGGCTCAAGGTAAAGCTGGAGGGTGTGAAGTCCAACCGCAGCGCAATCGGAGGAAGGGTCACTGCCTTCTTTGGCGGCAAGAAGCAGGCGCAAGAAGTCTTGAGCCAGTCGAGCTTCTATTCCGTCAACGACTTTCGTCTCCACTTTGGCCTCGGTGCGGCGACTGAAGCCGATCTCGATATCCGCTGGCCCAATGGTGCCGTCGAGAAGCTGAGCAAGGTAGCCTGCGATCAACTGGTGACGATTCGAGAAGGATCGGGGATCGTCAAGGCAACGCCTTTTGCGAGGAAGAAGTAGAGTGCGAGTGATAGCGGTGCTTCTTTGGGTGGGGATTGCCGCAGCTCAGGACTATGTGGGCTCGAAGGCCTGTGCCGGGTGCCACAAGCAGATTCACGAGCATTGGCTTCGTTCGTCGATGGGGCGCTCGATGAGTCCAGCATCGGAACATCTCTCGAAAGTGAACGGCGAAATAACCGTCCGTAGCGAGAAGCTGAAGCGCGACTTTGCCGTATTTTCAGAGAACGGCCAATTGAAGCAACGTGAATCCGGTGAGGGCTTTCGAAACGAGCATCCGCTCGCCTGGGCGATTGGTTCTGGCGCTAATGGCTTGAGTTTTGTCCTGCAGCGTGGCGATCATCTCTTTCAGGCTCCACTCTCCTTTTACTCTCGCGTGGGCCAGTGGGGTCTCTCACCAGGCTATGAGTTTGCCGACTACGGATTCAATCGCACCATTGCCGCCGGGTGCATACAATGCCACAGCGGCAGGCCACAACCTGTTCCTCGAACTAACGGCCAATACCAGAAACCGCCGTTTGCCGAGTTAGCTATTGGATGTGAGAACTGCCATGGCCCAGGCCGCAAACACATCGCCTTACCAGGTGCGAAAAGCGCCATCGTCAACCCGGCGAAATTGCCTCGCGAGCGAGCTGATGAAATCTGTATGAACTGCCATCAAGCGGGTGACACGCGAATCCTGCAGCCTGGCAAGACAGAAAGCGACTACCGGCCCGGTATGGCGCTGAATGACGTAGTGGCGATCTTCAAGCTACCCCGCACCGCAGATGCCGACTTGCTTGAGCATCACGAGTCCATGCGCCTGAGCAAGTGTTTTGAGAAGAGCGGGACAATGTCTTGCCTCACCTGCCATAGCCCGCATGCAGCCAGCATCGACTACAACGCGAAGTGTCTCAGTTGCCATACGCTACATCCGGGTGGTGGTGCCGGCTGTGTCACTTGTCACATGCCAAAGCGGGATGTGAAAGTGATTGCTCATTCTGCACTCACCAACCATCGCATCGTTCGGACGCGCGATCAGCCGCTGCCTGCATCACCTGATTCAGGCTTGGACCTCGTCCACATCAACCGCGCCGGTAACGCGGAATTGCCATTGCTCACTCAAATGCAAGCCTATGGCCAGATGGCCGATCGACAGCCCGCTTACTACGAGAGATTCCAAAAACTCCTGGATGAGGCGGCCAAAAAACATGGGCAAGATCCACTCGTTTTAGCTTCTCTGGGACGTCGGGCCTTACGGGCAAATCGATTTGACGAAGCCATTATGCATCTCCAGGCGGCGCATGAACGTGGGTCGATTTCTTCCACCACTTTTGAGGATCTGGGTGAGGCGCTCGGTCGTGCTGGCCGTCTGGAAGAATCCGTTGCCGCTCTGCGGCAGGGGATTCAATTCGCGCCATACACTCCCGTGCTTTACAAAGCACTGGCCTTGCGCTTGATCCAACTCAAGCGATTCGATGATGCCAAACAGATGCTGGCCAAGTATGTCGAGTTGTTTCCCGAAGACGACTTTGTGCGAAAGCTCCTCGCTCAGGTGTCAGGGTCGCGTTGAGTTTCCAAGTGCTTCGCGGGCGATCAAGCTTTGCGGAAAGACCTTGAGCAGCCGATTTAGAACCTGCTTACGCCCTGCTGGTGTGGTCTGGCACTCGGCAAGAAAAAAGTAGGCGCTCTCTCGACCAGGATCGAGAGAAATCGATTTTTCTAGACTTTGTATTGCCCCGGACAAGTTGGAATCCGCCCGCCGCACCAGCGCGAGTTTTTCATGCAAAGCTGCATCGCCGGGCCGCTGCTGGACAGCCGCTTCCAGCAACTTGAGGGCATCCTTCTTCTGGTCTTTGAGAAAGAGCACCATGCCCAGACTCGAAAGAACTTCCGGGTCGCGCGGCCAGCTCGAGAAAACAGCGGCGAGCCTCCGGTAGCCATCGTTGATCAGGTCGGGCCTGCCTTCCCGTTCACCGACAACGATCGAAGCAAGCCCAAGATTACGTTCGCGCAGCGCGACGTCCCCAACCTCACGCCAGAGACGCAGGCGAGGCAACGTTTTCTCTGACGGGGCTGCAGCTTGTCGCTGGATGCGGTGATCGGTGAATGCGGTGTGGCCTCCATCAATGGCTACTCGCTTCGGCATGTGGCAGCCAACGCATTGCTTGCGCCCGTCATGAGACACCGGCAGGGCAGCCGCGTGACAGTTGCGGCATTGCGTGTCGACGTCGATCCTGTCCCCATGCGGTTGGTGACAAGACCCGCACCAAAGCCGCCCCTGGCTCTGGCGTGCACATTCGCTCAGCGCAAGCTGCTCCACATGGCTCACCACACGCAAGTCCTCGCGCGGACGATCGTATACGGCAATCGAAATGCCAGATGGACTACCGATCCGTGCCTCACCCGTAAGATGGCACTGTTCACACACCGCATCACGAGCTTCAGGGGATAGCCGTGAAGGGTTCTGGATGTTGTTTCTCGCCGGGCGCTGCAAATGCTCCTGGGCTGGGCCGTGACATTGCTCGCAACTGATGGGCTGGAGGTCATCGATCGCACCGCTCGAATGGCAGGCGAGGCATTCGCCGCTCACGCGCCGATTGAAATCAGGGTGCGTCATCGATTCGTATCCGGGCGCGACATCCCACAAATCGAGACGCTTGTACTTTGCAACCGGCGACTGAAAAAGCCACTCACCAACTCGAGCCAGAAAGCCTTCTGCGTGATTCCCTGATCCGATCCGATAAGCTACTGGATGCTCAGCACTGAGCCCACCACGTTCTATTTGGTGTCTCACGTTTTCATCCTTGCCGAGCACTTCGAAACGAGTCTTCGATTTCAGATGAGTGAACGCAGCATGCGGCACCGCCATAGGCAGCCCGATCGCATTGCCCATGGGGCTGCGACTATAGGCTTCTGTTTGCTTCGGGTGGCAAGGCAAACAAACCGAGGCGGCCCAAAGAGAGGGAATAGTCAATAAGACCAGAACTGCCTTTGTCATGCTGAACCACGATCATATCTTTACTTGCTCAATTCCTCGATTGATGATATTTTGCACGCAGCCATGTATTCCATTTCTAGAAGAAGATTTGCTCAGACAATTGGTGCGTTGAGCGCCAGCTCTGCCTTGGGGCAGTTTGGCCCGGTTGGGCCCCCGGCGAAATACGAAGCCAATTGGGATTCACTCAAGCGGCATCCTCTTCCAGCCTGGTTCAACAATGCCAAGCTGGGGATCTTCGTGCACTGGGGCCTCTACTCTGTGCCGGCCTGGGCGCAACCCTCGGGTGAGCTAGGCAAGGTGGATTGGAATAAGTGGTTCTATCAAAATCCCTATGCCGAGTGGTACCTGAATTCCATTCGCCTCAAAGAGTCTTCCGCCTACAAACATCACGTGGCGACCTATGGCGCGGATTACGATTATTACCGCTTTGCCGATACCTTCACCAAGGAAAGCCAGAAGTGGCAACCGCAGGAATGGGCGTCGTTGTTTCGCTCAGTCGGGGCGCGTTATGTAGTGCTCACAACAAAGCATCACGACGGGTTTACGCTATGGCCTTCGAAGGTGAAGAATCCCGTGAAAGCCGATCTGCCAACGATCGGGCGCGACCTGGTTGGGGATCTGAGTCAAGCTGTGCGCGGTGCAGGCATGAAGATGGGGCTCTATTATTCGGGCGGTCTCGACTGGACCTTTGAGAAGCGTCCGGTAGCGACGATGGCCGACGTCGGCGGGACGGTGGTTCAGAGTCAGCAATATGCCGACTACGCCGATGCTCACTGGTATGAGCTCATGGACCGTTACCAACCTTCGGTCTTGTGGAACGACATCGGTTATCCAAAGGCGGGCAAGCTCGAGAAGATCTTTAGCGACTTCTATAATCGCGACAAAGAAGGGTTGATCAACAACCGCTTCGGTCGCGATCATTTCGACTTCACAACGCCTGAGTATTCACGCTACGAAACGATTGTCGAAAAGAAGTGGGAAAGTTGCCGAGGGCTTGGCTTCAGCTTTGGCTACAACCAGATCGAAGGTCCAGAGCATGTAATCGCATCAGACAAGCTGATCGAGCTGCTAGTCGACATCGTCAGCAAGAATGGCAATCTGTTGTTGAACGTTGGCCCAAGGCCCGATGGAAGCATCAGTGAAATACAGAAGGACCGCTTGTTGACCCTTGGCAAGTGGATTGCGATTCATGGTGAAGGAATCTTCGATACCAAGCCATGGATCCGCTCGGCAGCAAAAGACAAGGAAGCAGATATCCGATTTACCCGCAAGGGGGATTCCGTCTACGCCTTCGTTATGAAGCCTTCCACAGGCGATTCGATTCGTGTCCCGAACGTCTATGCCGCGGATGGAACCAGGGTTGAAATGTTGGGCCGTCCCGGATCACTCGAATGGAAGCAGAGCGGGCGTGATTTGGTTGTTGGTGCCAAACACGATGGCCCCTATATAGCGGCTCTCAAAATCAGCCCCGCACCTCAACAATTAGTGCGCGATTGATTATAGACTCAGGGCAGATGAGCTATACACGTAGAGACTTTGCCAAAGTGGCGGCGCTGGCTGTGCCCGCGATGAGTCTGATGGGCAAGCCAGATTCGCGCTTTCATGGAGTGCTGATTGGTGCGATCACCTATAGCTTCAGGGCGCTGCCAGGCAGCGCAGAAGAGACCCTGAAGTATTGCCTCGATTGTGGCATCAGTGGAGTTGAAATGATGAGCGGTGCGGCTGAAGCGTATGCCGGATCACCGGCAGGTGTGTCTCGCGCATTCGGTCCTGGAGTGCCTGGTGGTGGGCCAAGACAGCGCCCGACGCCCGAGCAGATGGAAGCACGCAAGAAGGTGGCTGAAGATGTCGGCAAGTGGCGATTGTCTGTATCGATGGACAAGTACAAGGACTTCCGTAAGATGTATGAGGATGCGGGCGTAAAGATCTATGCTTTCAAGTTGCCGCCGACACTTGAGATGCCGGACGCCGAGTATGAGTACATCTGGAACGTTGCCGGGACTCTTGGTGCCAACCACATCACGATGGAGTTGCCGACCGACGAAAAGTTGCTCGAGCGGGTGGCCTCCTATGCGGCCAAACGCAAGCTGAACATTGCCTTCCATACACACGGGCAGGGTGGCGAGAGTGGCTTTGCCAAGGTGCTTGGCGCTTCGAATTATACGTCGTTAAACCTGGATGTGGGCCACTACTACGGGGTAACCGGGCAGTCTCCGGTGCCGGTGATCGAGAAGTATCACGACCGCATTTCAAGCTTGCATATAAAGGATCGCAAGGGCCCCGTCGATGGCAAGGGCGGGCCAAATATGGCCTTCGGACAGGGTGAGACACCGATCAAGGAAATCCTCAAGCTGATGAAACAGAAGAAGTACAAATTCCCTGCCAGCATCGAGTATGAATACGAGACACCGCAAGGCTCGGATGTTTTGTCAGAGATGAAGAAATGCGTGCAGTATGCCAGGGAAGCGCTTAGCTAGCTTCGTGTAATGCGGTGACGAGTGCATCAAGCTCCACCCTGGTTGTCGACAGGCCGGGCGAGATGCGGATGCCGGAGAACTCTTTGGTCCGTCGCGTGACGTCCATTGTCAGGATGGATCTCTCCTTCAGCAGCCATTCGCGGAGCTTTGGAGCTGAGGTCCCCTCGAGTTCTATACATGTAATCCCACAGCTGAGATCAGCACCCATCGGCGTATGTAAGCGCAGACGCTGGATGTCTTTCACTTTGTCGAGCCAGTAGCTGGTGAGGTAGCGATGGCGATCCTCCTTCGCTTTGCCGCCAATCGCATTGTGGATTTTCAGGGCGTCGCCAATCGCGAGAATCGTCTCTGGCCAGGTGCCGTAGAGTTCAAACTTGCGGATGTCTGATTTCTTGCGGGTATTGCCCGCAGCGAAAAGCGGCCAAAGCTTTTCGATCTTTTCGCGCCTGACATAAAGCAGGCCCGTACCCTTGGGCGCTTGAAGCCACTTGTGAAGGCTTGCACCAAGATAGTCGCATTCGAGATCTTCAATCTTGTACTGCTTCAACGCGAAGCTCTGTGCGGCGTCGACAACGACTTCGATACCGTGCGAGTGGGCCAGTCGGCTGATCTCCCGCACCGGCAACAACTGACCATTGAGGTTGATTGGATGCGAGATCAGAATCAGTTTTGTTCTGGGCGTGATAGCGTCAGCAAAGAGCTTGGTAATCTGTTTGAGATCAGTACAGGGCACGGGAATCTGAACTTTCTTGACAACAACCCCATCGCGCTCGCGTCGCTGATCGAGGGCGTCCAGCATGGCCCAGTAGTCGAGCGTGGTTGTGAGAATCTCATCGCCTGCGCCCAGCGGCAATCCAAGCAGGACAGCGTTCAGCGATTCTGTTGCATTGCGTGTGATGGCGACTTCTTCTGCGTCGCAAGACAGTATTTGTGCAAGCCCCTCGCGGATCGGTTCCAGCCGGGGCGCATAGCTGAAGATGGTGTTTGGCGCGCAGGCCTCGCCCGAGCGCGTGTGCTGCAAGACGCTTTCCAACACCGTTGTTGGCGTTGTTGCGACTCCGGCGTGGTTGAAGTTCCGAATCGAACGATCGACAGGAAAGGCCGCGCTGAGCCGGTCCCATTGCGGATCATTCCCGGCTGCCATGTTGGCTGCGATAGCGGTAGCGAGCCAGGCTCGTCGAGTGCTTTCCATTCGGTGAGTTTAGCAATGGAACGGGTGACATACTCAGCTTATGGCGCAGTGGAGTTTGGAGATTAACGGCAAGACCGAAAAAGTAGTAGCTGAAGCCGCTACAGCCCTGTTGTGGGTGCTGCGGGAAGACCTGCAATTGACGGGAGCAAAGTACGGTTGTGGTGAAGGCAGTTGTGGAGCCTGCACTGTATTGGTAGACGGCAAAGCCGAGCGTAGTTGCCTCTTGCCAATTTCGTCTCTCAAGGGCAGGAAGATTCAAACCATCGAAGGCTTAAGCAGTGCGGAGAAGCTGCATCCTGTGCAGAAGGCTTTTCTCGATGAAGAAGCGTTTCAATGTGGCTTTTGCACACCGGGAATGATTTTGGCGAGCGTCGCCTTGTTGTCGAAGACTGCCAAGCCGGGTAGAGAAGCGGTGAGGCAAAGCCTCAATGGACATGTGTGCCGGTGTGGCAGCTACCCGAGAATCCTGGCTGCTGTAGAGTTGGCTGCGCGAGGAGCTAAGTAATGGACTCGAAGCAACAATATCTTCGTGATTGCGTCGAGCGACTGGCGACCAGACGCGAGGTTGTTCAAGTCTTGGGCACCGGGCTGATTGTTATTGTCGTCGAACCTCTACATAGTTGGCAGGAAGAAGACGATGTCATCTCAGCGAAGCGTCCGGTTTTGCGGATTGAAGTAGCTCCCGATGGCTGGGTTGTGCTGCGGACAGGCAAGGTGGAATTGGGCCAAGGCTCTCGCACCCTTTTGACGCAGTGTGTGGCCGAAGAGATGGGCATTGCTCCAGCGAAGGTTCGACTGGTGATGGGCGATACGGATACCTGCCCTGACGATGGCGGAACGTGGGCGAGCATGACGACCCCCGAGACTGTACCTGCGGTTCGAAAGGCTGCGGCTGAGGCTGCTGGCTCCACTCTTCATGAGCCCTCAGCCTGGAAGGTTTTGGGTCAATCTGTGCCGGCCATTGATGGCAGAGACATCGTAACCGGTCGCAAGAAATATGCCAGCGACTGGATGCCGGCAGGCCTGCTGGCCGCGAAGATGATTCGCCCCCCGTTCTACAAAGCAACCCTCGAAAGTGTTAGTGCACCTGATGGAGTGCGAGTAGTGAAAGACGGCGATCTATTGGCCGTCGTCGCAAATACTCCTCGCGAGGCCGAGGTTCAGGCGACAAAGATAATCGCCATGTGGAAGCCGTCGCAACTCACTCCGCCAAATTTCAAACGCGATTCTGAGATGCCGGTATTTGTCGAAGGAGCCAGGTATCCAGCGATAGTGAAGCGCGGAGACTTGGCGACCGGCGACGCGCTGGCTGTCAAGCGGTTGAAGTCCGAGTACGCGGTAGCCAACATTGCACATGTGCCTCTCGAGCCAAGGGCGAGTGTGGCCAGATGGCAGGGCAAAAAGTTGACTGTCGAGAGTGGCAGTCAGGCGCCCTTTCTTGTTCGCAATGAGTTAAAGCAACACTTCGGGCTGACCGAACGGCAAGTGCGTGTAAGGGCTATCGATCCAGGCTCCGGCTATGGCGGCAAGCAGCGAGGGGAGTGTGAACTGGAGGCAGCGCGAATCGCCAAGCTCGCTGGGGCGGATGTGCGGCTAGCCTGGTCGCGTGAAGAAGAGTTTGAACGCGCTTACTTCCGACCGGCAGGCGTAATTGAAGTAGCCAGTGGCATTGATGCCTCAGGCAAGATTGTCAGTTGGGACTTCCACAACTTCAATTCAGGCGCTTCGTCGCTGACGCCTCCCTACGCGATTCCGCACCTCTATTGTGGCTTTCACAAATCAAAGTCACCTCTTCGAGAAGGCTCGTACCGGTCGCTTGCTGCCGTTGCCAATAACTTTGCCAGGGAGAGCCACGTGGATGAATTGGCGGCCCTGGCCGGTATCGACCCACTTGAGTTTCGCTTGAAGAACTTAAGCGACGCAAGGCTCAAAGAGGCTCTTGAACGTGGCGCTGCAAAGTTCGGCTGGAAACAAAGCAAAGGCGGGATGGCCTGTAATCTGGAGAAAGACGCAAGGCTCGCCCTCTTCGTGGAACTCGATGTTGTGAAGACTCAGGTGAAGCTCAAGAGAATCGTGTGTGTCTTCGATTGCGGGGCAATTCTGAATCCCGGCAACCTTCGCAATCAAGTGGAAGGGGCCATTGTTCAGGGAATGGGTGGGGCACTCTTTGAAAAGGTGCAACACGATAGTGAACGAATCTTGAATGCAAAGATGTCGAAGTATCGAGTGCCGCGCTTCAGTGATGTTCCACCCATTGAGATGATCCTGATTGATAGAAGAGACGTGAAGCCGGCGGGCGCTGGTGAATCACCGATCACAACAATCGCGCCTGCGATCGCCAATGGAATCTTTGCTTCCACGGGCAAGCGATTGCGCTCGTTGCCCCTTATGGGCTAACGCATCTGTGAGAGTTGCGCGTCGAGTTGACGCCGGGCTTCGCTGCGTGGGTTGGTCGCTCCGTTGATCTGTCTGCGAAAGAGTCCAAACCTTGTCTCGAGCGCAGCCCCGTTCTTGGGAAAGTGCTTCATATAGTAGTTAGGGTGAGATTCGAGTTGTTCCCATAACCCATTCGCTCTTGCCGGGTTGCCAAGGGCCAATGCGTTGACTATAGCGGCCTTGGCGAGCCCCTCCATGAACCATAGGTCGAGAAGTAAGAACTCCCCTGGCTTCTCGACATCCACACGCTCGTCTGTTGTAAAGACTGCCTGCTTTTGCCCAAAGCTGAATACGGCGGCACCGATACTTCGCAGCGTCGCCAGATTGGACTCATACGCGAGAGCGGCACCGGTATGCGCTCCTCCCGAGGTGACCCAGGTGGAAGCCGCCACACCCGCCAGTGATTCAGAATCGATGGCTTCAAAGAAGGTGCGCGACACCGATGAGGGGCCCTGTGCCCAGACCGAAGTGCCAACCATCAGCACCGCTGCGCCCGGAACTAGTTGCTTAAGCTTGGCGGCCTGCCCGAGCAACGGCGAAGCATCATAGTAAGTCGCAATCAGTGGCAGCTTGTGTTCTTCAATCAGGCGGCGTAAGTTGAGCAGGATACCGTGGCCGGCCCGGTAGGAATCGCGGCGCTGCGTGTACGGGCTGGGAGCGGCTGAAATGAGGCGAATCTCGCGGGGCTTCTCCTCTTGGGCCAGAGCTGCGGCTGGAAGCAGCAGGAAGGATCTTCGTTCGATAGTATGCATGTGTATTTTTACCAGACTAACTTGGTTCAAGGGTTCTGGTGCTGTCGATAAAGAACGACGACAGCGCAAGCACGACAAAGCCCGCTGCGCAGAAATAGAATATCTCCTGCCAATCCTTCTGGTGAATCGAAGTTGCCAGGATGAACGGGATCAGCTTGGCAACGGCGGATGCCCCGAAGTTTCCCCACATGTTTGCCCAGGCCATTGTGGATGCGACATGCGTATTTCCGATATCCTGCCCAATCGCCCAGATCGCAGGCATGACGCTGTCGGCCGCAAACGCGACCAGCGAGCAAGCTGCGGCCACGGTCAGCGCACTTGGTAGAAGAGGGCAGATGATGTAGCAAATCGCCGCAGTCGCGCCACCAATGATGAACGGCAGTCGGCGGCCCCATCGCTGACCATAGCGCCTGGTCAACATGTCGCACCACCATCCACCGAACAACATTCCAACCATACTGGTCGCAAGGGCAATCGATACATAGCGGCTTGCAGTGACCTGATCGAGGCCTCTCACTTCCTGCAGATAAGCCGGTAGCCAGGTGATCAAAAATGCCCAGCCGAAGTTCAGGCCCAGACTGCCAAGGCTCAGTAGCCAAAGCCCGGGATGCGTCACCAGCGCACGCAAAGGAAACGACTTGGCGCTTTGCGTTGATAGTGGCGGAACCTGGCTGCGCTCGGCTTCATTGGTCCAGGGATGCAGTACAGGATGGTCGCGAAAAACAAAGTGCGTAGCCAGGGCCAGACCAATACCAACAGTGCCGTAAATCCAAAGGACAGGGCGCCAGGAACCCAGCGCGGCAATAGCGATCGCAGTAAGCCAGAGGGCCAGTGAGTTGCCGATTCGACCGCCAAAGGCTACTACGCTATTGGCTCGCGCCCGATGCTCGAAAGGGAACCACTTTGAGGTCAGCAGCGCACTCGCTGGATAAGCACCCGCTTCAGCCAGGCCACAAGCGGCACGCACCACCATTAATCCGATAAAGCCTCCAATGAATCCAGTCAGTGCTGTAAAAAGGCTCCAGGCGAGGATATAAATAACCAGCATCCGGCGTGGGCCAAAGCGATCTGCAAGATACCCGGCAGGGCATTGCCCCAGCGCATAGGCAAAGAAAAATCCGGCAAGGATATCCCCGACATCCTGCTTGCTGAAATTCATCTCCGTCTGAAAGCTCTGCGACTGCACTACAGCGCCCATGCAGACGCGGTCCAAGTAAAGAAGGAATGCATTGGCCGTCGCAATCGACAGGATTGCGTACCGGACCTTGGTCGGTTCGCTCACTTCAGATTGTCTTTAAGGAAGCGCAGGAAGTTGCCGGCAAAGATGTTGTCAATATCAGCCGGTTTGTAACCCCGCGCAGACAGTGGCGTCGACAGGTTTGCCAGATCGGCGATCGAGTTCAGATCCATCGGGGTCTGTTCGGTTCCGTAGCCTCCATCGAGATCTGTACCAATGCCAACATGTTTGGCATTGCCAGCGATCTGGCAAATATGGTCAATGTGGTCACAGATGGTTTCGATCTTGAGGTTGAAGTCCTGCGGCTTCGATTTGTGATGCACCCAGTTGTGCACCATCATAATCGCGTCAAAGGCCATCCCGATCACTGCGCCACGTTCGATCAGGGCGCGGATCTGATCGTCCGAGAGTTGGCGATTCCAGTCGGCGAGACTACGGCAATTGTGATGGCTCGCCCAGACCGGCCCACGGAAGCGACTAAGCGCGTCCCAAAAACTCTCGTCGCACAAATGAGTTGCATCGAGGATGATGTTCAACTCTTCCATCTTCTTCAAGAGTTCCTGTCCGCGCGCGGTCAGCGGGCCCTCGTCATCTGTCCCGTGGCCGTAAATGCCAGGGCCATAGTGAACCGGCCCAAGAGCAATTAGCCCGCTGCCACGAGCCTGCTCCAGATGCTTCATCGAAAGAATCGAGTCTGCGCCTTCCAGGCTAAGCAAGTAGCCAATCGGTAGCTTGGCCGTGCTGGTAGCGTTGCGCCAGAGGCTGGCATGAGCCGACACATCTTGCCAGGTGCGCAACTGCACAAGTTCGCCCGCTTGCTCCATCGTGCGATACCAGGCAAGTTGGCCTTGGGTTTGCGCCCAGGCTTGTTCCGGGCTCTGCCACCCAGCCAGCTTGCTGAAGCGTGCGGAGTGTCTTGCAATCTGAGTCGCAACACAAAGTCCAATCCGCCCCTTTCGCATCTCGGGCAAACACACGGTGTTGTTGCCACGGTCGGGCAAATCTTTCATGCCGATTTCGCGGCGGCGGATGTCGACCAGTGGAAGCCGGATATCCCGGTTCCACTCCATTGCATTCATCGAAAGGTCGAGGTGGGCGTCGAAGATCAAAGAGGGTTGAGACATGCGGATTTGACAATGATATACGTTGAGGGTGCCAGTTTCACTAAAAGACGAACGAGTATTAGTTGTAGGTGCCTCCAGCGGCATTGGACGCGAGGCGGCAAAGATGTTTGCGCGCGACGGAGCCAAGGTTTACGCCAGCGCCAGACGCGAAGAAAGGCTGGCCTCTCTAGCCTCTGAGATGGCTGCAGAAGGCTTTCCGATTGTCTACGGCGTAAGTGACGCCGGGACTCATGAATCGATGGAGGCTCTCGCCGCTGATGCGGTGGCCAAGCTGGGTGGGGTCGACGTTGTAGTTTACGTCACCGGAACCAACACACCAGACCGCGCACTCACCCGCCTGACGCGCGAAATCTGGAATGAATTGATCGAGGTCAACCTCAACGGCGCATTCTCGTTAACCTCTGCGTTGCTGCCGGCCATGCGCGAAGCCAAGAAGGGCCACTTCATTTACGTCGGGTCCATTTCGGGTAAGTATGGCGACGTTTCCGGAGCCGCCTATCAGGCCTCCAAGCGCGGCTTGTTTGGTCTGGCTCTCGCAATCCGGCAGGAAGAACGTCAGCACGGCATTCGTACCTGCGTGATTTGTCCTGGCCTTGTCGATACCGAGTTGATGGAGAAGCGCCCAGTCAAGCCCGACGCAGATACCCTGAGCAAGGCACTACAGCCCGAAGACGTAGCTGAGATGATTTTCGGCGTGGCCAAATTGCACCCCCGTGCAGCCGTTCCCGAACTCGAAATCTGGCCGACCGTAATCTAGCGGCTGGCCCGCTTGCGCGCCAACCACAAAAAAGCTGGAACTAGCAGGAGTGCCGAGCCCGGTTCTGGAACGGTGCTCTCAGCGACGGTTGTAATGGATCTATTGACTGTGCGAAAGGCATGGTTATCGCTCTCAAGAGCATTGCTGGTTGAGCGCATCACAATGCGATCAAACTGCTCTGCGCTGCTTGAGGCGTAGATGTTTACGTAGATCCCTTTGCCCTGATCCCCATTCGCAGAAAATCCGCCGATTGTCGCAATCTGAGTCCCCGTAAGGGCAGAAACCAGTGTATTTCCCATATAGAGGTCGATGTAGTTGAAGGCATCGAGACTTCCGACGTAAAAGCCAAGATAATCCAGGACATAGGTTGAGGTGATGGTAACCGAGGAACCCCGGTTGGGGCCAATGGTCAAATAAGCGGATGTGTCATTCGGAGGTGCCGCAGTTACCCCAGAGATGTTCCCGGTAACAAGATTGCTCGCCGCACCCGTGTAGGTAATCCCGTAGGCAGAAGGCAAAATTGAGGAGTTGAAATCAAACGTCACCGACTGGCTGACCAGACTAAAGAGACCTTGATTGGCTACGCTCGAGCCACCAGTGTTAATCGTAACGGCATAAGCAGGGCAAGCTAGTGCTAAAAGAAGTAATGTACTAGTAGTTTTCACGTTTCCAGAATAGGGCTGAATCTTAGTTTTGTACAGTACTATTAGTACTGTAAGGTGTTTGGGGGTATTCGTTATAGAATGCTTAGGATGAATCGCCGATCCTTTCTAATGGGCATGGCTGGGGCAGTGGCAGCAGCCGAAGCACGACCCAATGTGGTCCTAATCTATGCGGATGATATAGGTTACGGGGATTTGGGCTGCTACGGTGCCACTGCCGTCAAGACGCCAAACCTCGATCAATTGGCGCGTCAAGGCATTAGGTTTACCGATGCCCACTCCTCTTCGGCTACCTGCACCCCCAGCCGCTATTCGATGCTGACGGGAGAGTACGCCTGGCGCAAGAAGGGCACCGGAGTACTGCCTGGCGATGCTCGTCTGATTCTCGATCCCGCAAACCTCTCTTGGCCTGGAATGATGAAGCGAGCAGGCTATCGCACAGGCGTCGTAGGGAAATGGCACCTGGGCCTCGGTACGGGTAATCTCGATTGGAATCGCGACATTCGACCTGGCCCGCTGGAGGTAGGATTCGATGCAGCCTTCCTGATGCCTGCCACCGGCGACCGCGTGCCCTGCGTTTACGTGAAGGACCACAACGTTGTTGGGCTCGACCCCAAAGACCCCATCCGCGTCGATTACACCAAGCCAATTGGTGACGAGCCGACAGGCAAGAAGAATCCTGAGCTGCTCAAAATGCACCCAAGCCATGGCCATGACATGGCCATCGTCAACGGCGTCAGCCGCATCGGCTACATGACCGGCGGCAAGAGCGCCCTATGGACGGATGAAGACATGGCACAGCGCTTTGTCGACGAAGCCGGCAAATTCATCGAAGAAAGCCGCAAGGGGCCCTTCTTTCTCTACTTTGCGACTCACGATATCCATGTTCCCCGAGTTCCAAACCGGCGCTTTGCCGGCAAGACCACTATGGGGCCAAGGGGTGATGCCATTGCGGAACTGGATTGGACAGTCGGCGAAGTGATGAAACACCTCAAGCGCCACGGTCTGGTCAACAACACCATCGTCATGTTCTCAAGCGATAACGGCCCGGTTGTCGACGATGGCTACAAAGATGATGCTGTTGCCAGGTTAGGCTCCCATCGCCCTGCAGGTAAATTGCGTGGCGGCAAGTACAGTAATTTTGAAGGCGGCACCCGAGTCCCTTTGATCGTGAATTGGCCCGCCGGCATTAAGCCCGGAGTCTCCGATGCACTGGTCGGCCAGCAGGACTTTTTCCGTTCTTTCGCGAGCTTTGCCGGCCAGAAACTCCTCTCGAATGAAGCTCCCGACAGCGTCGATGTCATGCCTGCCCTACTTGGCAAGTCCAGTACTGGTCGAGACTGGATCGTAGAACATGCACGCGCACTTTCCATCCGCAAAGGCGCCTATAAACTGATTGAGGCTAACCCGGGCGCACGCGTAAATGTAAATACAAACTCCGAAACAGGGGCAGGCGAAAAACCTCAACTCTACAGGGTAAGTGAAGATATTGGCGAAACCAAAGACCTGTCCAGCTCGATGCCGGACAAAGTTGCAGAGCTTTCAGCATTGCTTGGCAAAGTCAAACAAGGGCCACTGCCGCATTAGCGGCACGCGGCTCTTGACATCAATTCATAGCTGAGTATACTGTGTATATAGTCTTTCTCTCGAAACACAAATGCTTAACGACTTTGTCATCTCACAAACCGATGGCCGTTCTCTCTACCTGCAAATCATGGAGCAGATCAAGCAGAAGATTGCCGTAGGCGATTGGGAACAGGGTCAGGAGCTACCTTCGATTCGTCAATTGGCAATAGAGCTTATGGTGAGTGTCATCACTGTGAAGCGAGCCTATTTTGAACTCGAACGCGAAGGTGTGATTCTCACCCAGCAGGGAAAAGCTTCTACCGTCGCCGCCAGCGCGGAATTGGGGCGAAGAATCTGCGAGCAGGAATTGCGACATCACTTGGCAGACGCTGTTCGCCTGGGAATAAAACTCGGTTTGACGCCAGAACAACTGGTATCGGAATTGATGCGTGCGGCCTTGGTAATGCCAGCAGAAGAAGTGGAGATCGAGCAATGAAAAACATAGCAGTTGAATTGAAAGGTGTGGGGAAAGACTATCCGCACTTTCGCCTCCAAGACGTAAATCTAAAACTCGAAACCGGCACCGTTATGGGCTTCATCGGCGCCAACGGCGCAGGCAAGTCCACTACTTTGCGCATTCTGATGGGCCTGGTGCATCAGGATCGCGGTGAGGTCACCGTTTTTGGCTCCCGGATGCCGCAGCAGCAAGCCTTGGCCAAGCGCGACATCGGCTATGTCTCTGAAGACCTCCGCCTCTACGGCACGGCTACGCTCGGCTGGCACATGAGCTATATCCGTTCCATCTACCCCGGCTGGGACTCAGCTTATGCCGCACACCTCTGCCGACATTTTGATCTGAACCCGGCTCAGAAGATCAAGGGTCTGTCCACCGGACAGCGCGTAAAAGCATCGCTGCTTCTTGCCTTCGCCCGCAGGCCACGCTTACTTGTTCTCGATGAACCCACCACCGGCCTGGACCCTGTGGCCCGCCACGAAGTACTTGAAGCACTCATGGAAGCCATGCGGGATGAATCTCGCACCATTCTCTTTTCCTCCCACAACACTCATGATGTTGAACAGATATCAGACCAGATCACCTTCATCGACCGGGGACGCGTGATCGAATCTGATGACAAGGAAACCTTTCTCGACCGGTGGCGCAGGTTCAGACTCGAAGTGCCTCCCGGCGTCTGTTTGCCCGTTCTGCCTGGAACGGTCGCCACCAGTGGCAGTGCCCGCCTCGCCGTCGTCACCACCTCGCGCTATGACGATTCTCTGGCCGCCGCCTATACCCAGGCGGGGGTCTCAGTAAAGAGTGTCGACTCGATGACTCTCGAAGAGATCTTTGTAGCCAACGTCCATAGCAAGCGCGAAGAGGTGGCGGCATGAACTATCCGATGATCGTACATTTGGTGCGCAAAGACTGGCAACTCAATCAACGTGCCGTATGGGGCTCACTCGTTGGAGGAATCCTGTCTCTGTTGTGCTTAAGCAAGGGCACTCAACTCAGCTTCTTTCTTGGTGTCACGCTCCTGGTTACCATGCTGATTGCGATCGGCTCCCACCTCGTGATCTCGATGGTGATCAACGAACACAAAGAGCAGACTCTCGCATTCTCGATGACTCTCCCGATCACCTATCGAGACTATTCAGCCGCCAAGATAGCAGCCCTCCTGCTCAGCTTCCTCCTGCCCTGGACCACCCTCTTCATTGGTGCCATCGCAGTGATTATGGCAAGCCCGATACCGGATGGTCTGATTCCCCTGGTTGTCGTGATGCTGATCGAGATCCTGGTGAACATCTGCCTCATGCTCTCAGTTGCATTGATCTCTGAGTCCAATGGCTGGACTATCGGAGCGCTGATGGTCGGCAATGTTGGATTTAACGCCATCCTCTTCTTCCTCGCGAACCAGACCAACATGGGCACCACCATGCAAAGCCCGGTAGCCGTCTGGACCCCGCTGGCCTTCGGCCTGATCACTCTCGAAGCCGCGCTGATCGTGGCTATGTTGAGCCTCACCGTAGTAATACTCGGCCGCAAAACAAGCTTAATTTAAGCCAACCCTAAATTCACGAAAGTCGGATTCATCATGACCTCAATGGCGGAGCTGCGCCCCGAAGTAGCCACTCGAAACATCCCCCTCGGATATCTGCGTACCTTTTTGACCCTGCTTGTAGTCGGTCACCATGCTGCACTTGCATATATCGAGCTTGGCCTCAAACCAGCCACGGCTCTGGATGCGCCACCCATGATCTGGGGGGCCTTCCCGATCATCGATAAAGTCAAAGTGCCAGGTCTCGAATTGTTTGTTGGCCTCAACGACACCTTCTTCATGGCGCTTCTGTTCTTGCTTGCCGGCATCTTCTCCTGGCCCAGTCTCCAGCGCAAAGGCTCCATAGCCTATATGCGAAATCGTGGCTGGCGCCTCGGCCTGCCCTTTCTTATCGGCGCGCTTCTTCTGGCACCCCTTGCATATTTCCCCACCTATCTGGCTACAGGCGCAACCCCTTCGCTCCTCGGCTTCGCCAGCCTCTGGTGGTCCCTCGGAAGCCACCCGGCTGGTCCTGTATGGTTCCTTTGGGTCCTGCTCGCCTTTAGTGCGATTGCCTCAATCTGCTTCGAGTTAAGCCCTGACTGGCTCGATCTTTGGCAGTCCTGGATTGGCCGCTTTTCCGATCGGCCAATCCATTTTTTCATTTCACTCATGCTGCTCTCTTCACTCGCCTACATCCCGATGGTCATGTGGTGGACGCCTGAAAAATGGATTGACCTCGGCATCTTCTGGATCCAGATCGGGCGTTCCCTCTACTACTTTCTCTACTTCGCCATCGGCTTGGGGCTCGGCGCTCAAGGCTTGTTTGCTTCGGGCGGCATGCTGGCCCGTCGATGGTTTGTCTGGGTGCCTTCAGCTTTGTTCAGCTATATCATCGGGATCGGCATCTTCATCGCTATCATGTCCACCATGGCTAAAGGAGGGCCTGGCATCGGCCTTTCCCTGGTCGGCCACTTCAGTTTCACCCTTAGTTCCGCTGCCATCTCGATGGCTGCCCTCGCTGTCTTCTTGCGATTCATGAACACAAGAGGCCCGCTGTGGGATAGCCTGAGTGAAAACGCCTACGGCATCTACATCCTGCACTATGTAGCTGTCATCTGGCTCCAATATGCGCTCCTCCCAATACCACTGCCTGCTTTCGGCAAGTTTGCCATCGCCTGGCTCGGTGGCGTGTTGATTCCCTGGGGGCTGACGAGTTTGCTTCGACGTTCGACACCAATGCGACGTATCCTCGGCTAGACAACTCCGCTAAACTAACAGCTCATGCTGCAGGCAACTGGTCTCAAAAAAGCCTACGGGAATTTGCAGGCAGTCGATGGCGTAACGCTCGAAGCAGGCCGTGGACAGGTAATTGGGTTGCTTGGGCCGAACGGGGCAGGGAAGACTACAACCATCGGCATGCTCGCTGGTCTTATCGCACCAGACTCTGGAGAAGTGAAAATCGGTGGCGAGCGTATCAGCGGCGACACCAGTCCCGTTAAGCGCAGGCTCGGCCTTGTACCTCAGGAACTGGCCCTCTTCGATGAGCTAAGCGCCATGGGCAACCTCGAATTATTCGGCGCTCTCTACGGCGTCACCTCAGCCAAAGAACGCGACAGAGTCCTCGATCTGGTCGGCCTTCGCGACCGCGCCAGGGACAAGGCCGGAACCTTCTCAGGAGGCATGAAACGACGTCTCAACCTCGCTGCCGCTCTGCTTCACGATCCAGACGTCCTTCTTCTCGATGAGCCCACTGTCGGTGTCGACCCTCAAAGCCGCAACGCTATCTTCGATAACCTGGAAACCCTCAAGGCGATGGGCAAGACCCTCCTCTACACCACCCACTACATGGAGGAAGCCGCCCGCCTCTGCGACCACATCTCCATCATGGATCACGGCAAAATCATCGCCAGTGACAATCTTGCCGGACTCTTGCGGCATGTGCCTGTCAGCAGTTTTGTAGTGGTGGAACTAGCCGAAGATGGCTTCGCCGGACTCGAAGCTTTGCGCTCTATGGTGCGCGAGGCCTCACTGAACCAGCGGCAGTTGCGCATGGGCCTTCAGCGCCTCGATACACTACCTGATTTGCTTCAGTGGCTAAACGCCAACGGTGGTACTTTCTCGCATGTCGCGACCGAACGTCCTACCCTTGAGACCGTGTTTTTGCAGTTGACTGGAAGGAGCTTGCGAGACGCATGATTGCATTCTGGGCATTAGTAAGAAAAGACCTGCGCATCTTCTTTGGCGACCCGCGAGCCGTAATCATGGCCTTTGCCGCCCCTATCCTGATCGGTAGCTTCTTTGGCTATGTTTTCGGAAGTATGGGTAAGCCGGCAGATCGCGGCAAGATAAAGGTGCTGGTGGTTGATCCGCAACCCGGCAAGGTCACAAGGCAGATCATGGAGTCCTTGCAAAAAGACCCGATGCTCGATGTCTCTGCTTCCGATCTAGGCGATGCCCAGAGCCAGGTCAAAAAAGGCCGCGTACCCGTCGCTCTACTTTTCCCGCCCGGCTTTTCTGAAGCGGCGGCTCAGGCCCTCTTCGGTGGATCAAAGAAGCCTGAAGTAACTGTACTCTACGACCCTTCACACAAGCTGGAAGCCGGGATGGTGCAGGGCCTCTTGACCGGACAAGTGATGCAATCTGTCACCAGGCAAGCCTTCAGCCAGCAGACCACCGCTACCGGCCTAAGTCTTCCCTTCGAGATGAAAGAAAAAGCTCTCGCGGCCAGAGTTGGCGTTCCTTACAACTCCTATGCCCACTCTTTTGGCGGCATGGCCATTCAGTTCATGTTGTTCATGGGGATCGATGTCGGGCTGGGAATGTTGCTCTTGCGCCAGCGTGGGCTTTGGCGAAGGTTTCGCGCCGCACCTTTATCGAAAGGTGTTCTCCTCGGCAGTCGAGCTTTCAGTGCGATGTTGGTCGGCATGTTGATATTGGCCGTTGTCTTCGCCTTCGCGCGCATTGTCTTCGGCGTGAAGATAGAAGGCAGCATCATCGGCTTCCTCGGCATCTGTGCCGCCTTCTCACTGATGACAGCCGCATACGGCATGCTGATCGCCGCTCTTGGCAAGACTCCAGAGGCTGCACGCGGTCTGGCCACCCTTGCCACCCTCCTGATGGTGATGCTGAGCGGTGCCTGGGTGCCCAGCTTCATCTTCCCGGCCTGGATGCAGACGCTCACCAAATTCATCCCGCCACGTTGGGCTATGGATGGCTTGGATGCGATGGTTTGGCGTGGCCTCGGTCTGCAGGAAGCCTTGATCCCAATCGGCGTGCTGCTTCTCAGTACCCTGGTCTTCGGCACCATAGCAGTGCTTCGCTTCCGCTGGGATGCTGAGTAGAAATAGAAAAGGGGCGGTACTCAACGAATTGAGCACCGCCCCCTTTGAATCGATCTCGCTTAGCCCAGAATCGGGAAGGGCCTTGAAGCGGTAAGTGACGGCTTCTTCAACTCAGGCATCGGCTTGGCACGGAAGATCCATACCAGCGGCAGCGTCAGCCACTTGGCAGAGTTCGTCGAACTCTTGCGGCGGGCGCTATCGGTAGCAATGCCGGTGTTGGCGTACATCTGGCGGTACAGCTTCGAGATCAGGAAGAAAGCCAACTTCGCCTTCAAGCTCTTGACGCAACCGGCACGCTTCCATACCGGGCCGCTCTCGTAGAACTTGTCCCATACCCCCTGCGTGCGCATTCGAATTTCTTCGGGGTTCATTGTCGGGTGCGGAGTGTAAAGCTTGGGGCGCTTCTCCGACGGGATCAGCCAGTAGCGTGTGATCGGAATTCCGTCCACCTTCTGCACGTCGTCGCCCTGTTCCTTCTCCCACTTCTGGAAGTCGACCGTCCCAGGAAACGGTGTCATCATCACAAATTGAGCGATCGTGATATCCGCCTCAAGAGCCAGCTTCGCCGTAGCCTCGAAAGTGTCGGCGCGATCTGTATGCAGACCGAAAATAAACGAACCCAGTACATGCACGTTGTGCTTCCTGAATTCCTTCAACCGGGTAACCAACTGCTCGCCAGAGCAGTTGAAATCCTTGAAGACTGCCTTCAGACCTTCAGGTGTTACAGCTTCAATTCCTACCAGCGCGCCCTTGATGCGGGCCCGTGACATAGCATCGAGGAATTCCGGGTCTTCAGCCGCTTCCATCGTGATCTGTGTAAAAAACACCATGTCATGAGGCAACTGCGCCATCGCTTCCATCAGTTCAAAACGTTCTTCGCGAAGGGTCTTCAGCTCCAGGATGCGGGCTGGATTTCCCTGTTTTTCTGCTAATTCGAGATCGGTAAGCGTTACCGTGTAAAAGTTGTCGTCGGATAGAGTAATAAAGCGATATCCGCTTCGACGAAGTTCAACAATTTCGTTAATTACGCTGTCCGTTGACCGCTGACGTGGCTTCTGACCATCCGTCCGCCAAACGCTGCAAAATGAACAATGCTTGGGGCAGCCGCGAACGGTTTGCACCGACGCGAACATGTAGCCCTTCTCGGGCAGCAAGTCCCAGCGTGCTTCCAAAAAGCGATCCGCGCCCACTCGACCGCCGTCGTAAATATGTCCGGGAGTTCCGGCCACACAGTCACTGATGACCCCAGCCCAGACATCGTCACCATCGCCTTTTACGACGGAATGGCCGCCACCCAGCTCGAAGCTCTCTTCAGGGTAAAGCGTGGCGTGAATGCCGCCATACACTACCCATGCCCCCATCTCGCGGGCCTTGCGGCCTACTTCATAACCGCGCAAAACGTTGGCCGTATGGATGCCGATCCCAACGATGTCGCCCTTCTGGATGGTGCTGAAGTCGATTTGGACCAGGGTTTCGTCCACAATTTGGGGATCTCCATAATGCCGCGGAGTCGCCGCGGCCAGAACGTAGAGCCAACGGGGTGTGATGACTCCTCTTCCGAAGGAAATATCACTTGGGTTAATTAGATGAATTCTCAAGGTAAACTTATCCTATCAAAGTGTTGTCTGAGGGGGCTAACAGAATTTAACTTTATTTATTTCAGTGTTATAGAAGCTTTCCAGTGGTGGTTGATGCACCCATCAAAGCTCAGTATTATTCCTGCGATAAAGTAAAAGTAATAAACTCAATATTTACAAATAAACTCTTCAAATTATTGCTTCTAGACGTCGCAAATTGAAACCCCCTGCTTCAGGGATGCCAGCACATCGGCCCGCTTTGGAATAAATTCCTGCGCGATAAAACCTTTGAACCCGGTGGCGACAATAGCCTTCACGATGGCCGGGTAGTAGAGCTCCTGCGATTCGTCTATCTCGTTCCGGCCCGGCACACCACCCGTATGGTAATGGGCAAAGTAAGGATTGTATTGGCGGATATTGGCGATCACGTCGCCCTCCATAATTTGCATGTGATAGATGTCATAGAGCAGTTTCATACGCTCTGAGCCCACTCGCTTGCAAAGCTCCACGCCCCAGGCCGTATGGTCGCACTGGTAATCCTTGTGGTTCACCTTGGAATTAAGCAACTCCATCACCAGGTTCACCTTATGCTTCTCCACCAGAGGCATTAGCCTCTTTAACCCAATGGCGCAGTTCTCAAGCCCCTTCTGGTCGTCGAGGCCATCGCGATTACCAGAAAAACAGATTAAATTCTGAACGCCGGCGGCTGCGGCTTTGGGAATCCAGTCCGAATAAACCTGTACTAATTTGTCGTGATGCTCGATCCGGTTAAAGGATTTTGCAATTCCCCCAAGGCCATCAATGTTTGGTGCAGTGGTCATGGCGCAAGTCAAACCGTGTTTGGCCAGGGTGGGCCAGTCGTCGGGCCCAAGGAGTTCGATTGAACCGAGGCCGATTCCTTTTGCCGCTTTGCACAGATCCTCGAGTGAAATCTTCGGGTAGCACCACTTGCATACGGAATGCTGGATATTCCCCTTCATGGGTGCGGCCTGTGAGGCGGCATCAAGACGGGTTGCCAGCGACTGTGCGGTGGCGGCGATTGCGGCTGACTGGAGCAGCGAGCGACGGGAACTCATGCTCGTTATCCTATCAATTCGCGAAGCCGAGTTTTCGCATCAATGCTTGGGGGTCGGGCTGACGGCCGCGGAAGGCTTGGTAAAGCTCCATCGGATCGGTGGCTCCACCGGCTGAGTATATGTACTTGTAGAGTTTGGCTGCTGTGGCCGGATCAAAAGGATTCCCGGCTTCCTTAAAGGCTTCAAAGGCATCGGCATCAAGAACCTGTGCCCACAAATAGCTGTAATACCCAGCTGCGTAATCGTTCGAGAAAATATGGGTGAAGTGTGGGGAGCGGTGGCGCATGATGATCTCACGCGGCATCCCGATCTCCTTGAGCCATGCTTCTTCCTGTTCCCGTATGTCGAGGTTCTTCACCTCAGTAAGCAAATGCCATTTCATGTCGATGATCCCGCTCGACAGGAATTCGACCATCGCAAAACCCTGATTGAAATTGCGAGCCTTCTCGATTTTCTGAATCAGCGCATCCGGGATTGTTTCACCCGTCTTGTAATGCTTGGCAAACTTCGACAGTACTGACTTTTCAGCCGCCCAGTATTCAAAAAGCTGGCTTGGCAATTCTACAAAGTCGCGGGCAACGCTGGTTCCAGAGAAGTAGGGATAATTCACCTGCGACAGCAGCCCGTGCAACCCATGACCAAACTCATGAAACAGTGTCTTGGCATCGTCAAAGCTCAACAGACAGGCTTCACCCTTGGCCGGCTTGTTGAAGTTGAGGTTGTTGATCACCACCGGCAATACGGCCCCGCCAAAGTATTGTTGTTCGCGGAACGAATTCATCCACGCCCCAGAGTTCTTGTTTGGCTTGGCATAGTAATCACCGTAGAAAATGCCAATCGTCTTGCCGTCTCTGCCCTTTACTTCCCAAGACCGAACGTCTGCATCGTAGATGGGAAGATCCTTGCGCAGAACGAAGTCGATCCCGAAAAGCTGTTTAGCCGAATAGAAGGCCGCTTCGATCATCTTCTCAAGTGTGAAGTAGGGCTTGATCGTTTCTTCGTTCAAGTCATACTTTGCCAGTCTGACTTTCTCGGAGTAGTAACGCCAGTCCCAGGGCTCAAGAGGCCCCTCGATGCCGTCCTGGCGCATAGCCTGAGTCAAGGCAGCCGCCTCAAGCTGTGCTGTCGCCACTGCCGGCTTCCAAACTTTGTCCATTAGCGCGCTGGCCGCCGCAGGCGTTTTTGCCATCACGTCATCGAGAACGTAATCGGCAAAGGTGTTGTAAGAAAGCAGCTTCGCCTTCTCAAGCCGAAGCGTGAGAATCTGACGAATCAGGGCTTTGTTGTCGAACTCGTTGTCGTTATCCCCACGCTTGGCCCAAGCCCGGAAGGCCTTCTCCCGCAAGTCCCGGCGCGGGCTCAACATCAGAAATGGCTCGATCGATGATCGCTGCAAACTGATCTCTTTGACATCCGCTGGCAGCCCCACCCGGTCTTCAGCCTTGTCCAGGACAAGCTTGTACTGCTTTGTGTCATTGAGAACGTTCTGTGTAAACTGAGTCGTCTTCGTCGCAATCAACTCATCAATCTCGGCCAGGCGCTTCTTGGCATCGGGTGCCAGCTTGGCTCCGGAGAGAACAAAGCGGCGGTGGTAGCGTTCCACCAGCCGCAGTTGTTCTGGATTCAGGTTCAACGTCTTGCGCTGTTCAAACACTTTGTCGAGTCTCGAGAAAAGCTTCGCGTTCAACAGCACTGCGCTCGAATGGGCTGCCAGCTTGGGCGACAGCTCACGCTCGGCTGCCTGCAGGGCATCCGATGTGTTGGACGACGTGAGGTTCTGAAACACACCATTCACTCGCTTGAGCAACTCACCATGCTTCTCCAGCGCCTCAACAACATTGGAAAACGTGGGTGCAGCCGGATTACTGGCAATCGCATCGATTTCAGCAAGCGCCTTCTTCATCGCCTCTGCGTAGGCGGGTACGAAATGTTCTGATTTTATGCGGTCAAAGGGCGGCAGCCCAAAGGGCGTCTTCCAGGTTTCAAGCAGTGGGTTCATAGTTTTTGCGCTCCTCGATGGTGCGGCCGCCAGCGTAGTAGCCGATGCGGCTAGAAAGACCCGTCGGTTAACAGTCATAATTTCATGATGACAGTTTTTGTATACAAATTTCGGCCAGCCTTTGCCAAGTGAATCTGTAATTCTTAAGATGAATAGTTCAAAATGCTCTACGCTCGAAAACAGGTGATGTGAACATGGACGAAATAGTGAAACCAACTCAGGCCGGCCCGGTAATCGAGATCTCTCATCAAAAATTCCCCATCGTTGGTATCGGTGCTTCCGCAGGCGGTCTTGCCGCTTTTGAATCGTTCTTCTCCAAAATGCCAGCCGATTCCAGCCCGGGGATGGCCTTTATCCTGGTACAGCATTTGGCCCGCGACCACAAGAGTATTCTTGCCGAACTCATCCGCCGCTATACCAGCATGCAAGTCTTTGATGTTGTCGATGAGCTGACAGTTGAGGCCAATTGCGCCTATATCATCCCTCCCAATCGAGACATGTCCCTGTCCGGAGGAAAGCTGCACCTCTTTGAACCTACCAGCGCTCGCGGCGTCCGGCTTCCGATCGATTTTTTCTTCCGCTCTCTCGCACAAGATCAGCACGAAAACGCGATCTGCGTCATCCTCTCGGGCACCGGCAGCGACGGCTCCCTGGGCGTGCGTGCTGTCAAAGGTGAGGGTGGTATGGTGATGGTGCAAACACCAGAATCCGCAGAGTATGACGGCATGTGCACAAGCGCCATTCAAACCGGAATTGTTGATTTTGTCTTGCCTCCCGATCAGATGCCAGCCCAATTGTTGGCCTATGCCAATCGGGCTTCCGCTCCCTCTCTCCTCTCATCGCTTACCAACGAATCCGCCCCCGTCGAGGGGCTCGATAAGATTTTCCAACTGCTGCGCGCTCAAACCGGCCACGATTTTTCTCAGTACAAGCGCAACACCGTCATCCGCCGCGTAGAACGGCGCATGGCCGTTCACCAGGTCCAACGCCTCGCCGAATACGTTCGTTATCTACAACTCACCAAGGCCGAAGTACAGGCTCTCTTTCGCGATCTTATGATCGGCGTCACCAGCTTCTTCCGGGACGCAGAAATTTTCGACGAGATTCAGACCAAAGTCATCCCACAATTGTTGAAAGACAAGACCGAGGCCTCCGATATTCGTGTTTGGATTCCGGGCTGCTCCACCGGTGAAGAAGCTTATTCCATTGCCATGCTACTTCGCGAGCAAATGGACGAACTCAAGCTGGGCTCAAAAGTACACATCTTCGCTACCGACATTGATCGTGAATCCATTGAGCACGCCAGGGCTGCCGTCTACCCCGCAAGCATCATTGCCGATATTTCGCCTGAACGGCTCGCCCACTTTTTCGATCCCGATAGTCCGGATGGCAGCGCCTTTCGCATCCGCAAAGCGATCCGCGATCTGCTCATCTTTTCAGAACACAGCATTATTAAAGACCCTCCTTTCTCTAAGCTGGATCTGATCAGTTGTCGCAATCTGCTGATTTATCTGAGCTCCGATTTACAAAAGCGCCTCATGCCGATGTTTCACTATGCGCTCAAACCCGGTGGCCTACTAGTGCTTGGCTCTTCTGAAAGCATCGGAGACTTTTCTCACCTATTCTCCACGGTGGACCGCACGGCAAAGATCTTTGAGCGTAAACCCGACGACCCAACCTCTCGCCAGCCTGTTTTTCAAAGGATCTTTTCTCCGTCAAAATCACCGCAATCTGGAGCGCCAATGAATACCGGCTTGACTAATGAAACCAGGCTTCCCTTGCAGCAGATTGCCGCCCGCACAGTGCTCGATCATTTTGCTCCCGTTGGTGCGCTGGTCAACGAGCGTGGAGACATCCTCTACTTGCTCGGCCGCACAGGGCGCTACCTCGAACCAACTCCCGGCGATGCCAGTCTCAATATCTTCAAGATGGCGCGAGCAGGCCTGCGTGCAGACCTCACCCTTGCACTTCATCGCTCGGTGTCCATGCAGATTGTCTCCCGCCAATCCGGCCTTGTCGTTCAGAGTGAAGGCTCTACCAGCCTGGTCAATCTGACCGTGATCCCCGTTCCAGCCGCCACCGAAAACCCGATGCCGCGTGGTCTCTTCCTCGTGATTCTTGAAGAGGTAGTCGATTTGAGGCCCAAGCTAATATCAGAGCCTGCGGTCGACCATGTCGATGCTGAACCCGTATCCGGCCCCAACCTCGATGACTATGTGCTTAGGCTCAAGCAGGAACTCAGAGACAAGGAAGAATACCTCCAGACAACCGTCGAAGAACTCGAAACGGCCAATGAAGAACTGCGCTCCGCCCACGAAGAAATGCAGTCGGTCAATGAAGAGATGCAGTCCACCAATGAAGAGCTTGAGACTTCAAAAGAAGAACTGCAATCGGTCAATGAAGAACTTGCCACCGTCAATAGCGAACTTCAGGCCAAGGTGGCAGACCTGTCCCGCTCAAACAACGACATGAAGAATCTCCTCAGCGGCACCGGCATTGGCACCGTATTCGTTGACCTCCGGCTGCGCATCCTGCGCTTCAATCCTTCCGTTTCACAGCTCATCAATCTGATCGAATCTGACATCGGCCGGCCCATCGACCAGCTTCGCTCCAATCTTGTCGGTTACGACCATTTCGCCGCCGACGTCAACGAAGTCTTGGAGAGCCTGGTGCCCAAAGAACTTGAGGTCAGCACCGCAAAGGGGGAATGGTTCCTGCTCCGCATTCGACCCTACCGAACGCTCGAAAATATGATTGAAGGCGCTGTCATTACCTTCACCGAAATAACCTTGATGAAGCAGGCGCAAGACTCTCTGCGCCATTCCGAACAGATGCGCCGTCTCGCGATCGTCGTCCGCGATTCTCGTGACGCCATCCTCGTTCAAGATTTGACCGGGCAGATTCTGGCCTGGAACCCCGGTGCTGTAAAGCTCTACGGCTGGACCGAAGACGAGGCCCTCACCATGAACGTTTCTTCGCTCTGGCCGGAGGGCCGCAAAGAAGAATACCTTTCTGCGATCCGGCAGCACTTTCAGGCTGGTTCGCTCCAACCACTTCTCATCGATAAGGTGAAGAAGAACGGAGTCGCAATTCGCGTATCGCTCATCGCTTCTCCGCTCATGAACGATGCCGGAGAAACCTACGCCATCGCTACCACCGAGCGAGCACAAACTGTTTGATCGCTATCCCTTAAGCCAGCGGTCAAACCAGGCAAACGCTTCTTTCTGCATATCCGCATCAAATTTGTGTGGGCCATCGTAAAAGCTCGTCTTATAACGATCCGCCGCTCCGGCTTTCTGATATACCTCGGTCAGAATTCTGTCTGCCCGTTCCATTTCAGGCAGCGTGAAAAGTGTGTCCTGCCGATTGTTTAACACAAGCACCGGGTTTGGCGCTGCCAGTCCCAATATCTCCGGGTAGTCGATTTCTCGAGCTAGCCCAGGTACGTAACACATCCATGTATGGGTGTGGCACTTGTTCAATAGATAGTCGCGCCAGGTAGTCATCATTCCCACGCAACAGGCACAACGAATACGCTCGTCGGCACCAGTAAGCATCACTGTACGAAGCCCGCCCCCGGAAAGCCCCGCACATCCAATCCGGGTCGCGTCGACATCCGGTCTTGAAGCAAGATAATCCACCGCCCTTTGGTCATCATTGACAAAGATACCCGGCCAGGTCATGCCCGAACACGCCAGGCTTTTCGCGATTAAATGCTCATGAGCCGCAGCAAACTGGTTGTAGCGCAGGATTTCATCTTCTGCTTCCGGGTTAGCTTCAACGTTATTATTCCGGATGTAAGGCGGCACATCAGCCAGGCGCACACGACGGCTTCCAAAGGCAAACGTGTCGTGCACCAAAACTGCATAGCCTCGCCGCGCAAGCTCATTGGCCCACGCAAGCCCGCTGTAGTACTGATTCTGATGCCGGATCATCGCTGGGTGTGGGTCCTTGGACATCCGCGTTATCTTGCGCAACCCAAAATATTTGTTGCCGCCATGGTCATGCAGCCCAACGATCCCGGGCAACTTGCCACTGGCCCCCGCTGGCTTGATCAGCAGCGCTTCCGTCGGTGGCCCATAAGGCAGTTGCCACTGCAGATGCTCCATCGAGAGACCATCAAACTCAAACTGGTGCTGCACGACGGCAATAGGAGTCGGCGAAGCCGCAGGACTCGCAATCAACTCCCGGTAGCGCGCTCTGGCCACTGGCCTCCACGCATTCACATCCCGGAAAGCCGGCTGGCGAAACGAAAGCCGCCGTTGCGCCGAAACCAAACCGAGCGGCTGCTCAAGTCGAAGTCGCTGCGCCTAGCCGCCGCGAATTTTTGTATTACATCTGGGGCGCGTCCATCGTGCTGGTATTGGGCGAGACGACCGCCGCGATCATCTGGTTCGCACTGCCGCGCTTCAAAGAAGGCACGTTTGGCGGCGTGTTCAACATCGCGCCGAGCAAGCTCCCAATCATGGGCAACGGTCCGCTGCAAGAGCCGTCGGGACGCTTTTGGGTGTCCAACACCGATCAGGGCGTCGTCACCCTCTTCGGGGTTTGCACCCATTTGGGCTGCCTGCCGAAATGGTCGGACACCAATTTCCGCTTTGAATGTCCGTGTCACGGGTCGAAGTTCCAGTTGAATGGGACGTATATCGAGGGTCCCGCGCCGCGCAACCTCGACCGGTTCGTGACGACCATTTATTTCGACGATGGTACGGAAGCGACGATGGACGCCGACGGCAACCCCATCCCGCTCAACGGCAAAACCATCGCGCGCATCGCTGTCAATACCGGAGCGCGCGTCAAAGGCAAGGGTCACGGTTAGTTCCGTGCGTCCGGCATTCCAATCGGGAAATCACGAACATCGTTCGGCACGAGTTCGGTTGAGGAGAATTCATTCACATGTCCGTACTCCCATTTCCGTCCTTTTTGGACGACATTAAGGAAAAGGGATTCAAGCGCGCCCTGTACGAAGGCATCAACGAAGTGGTCGAACGGGCCACGGCGGGGATGAACCTACAAGACATCCGTGAGGCGCTGCGCGGTGAAGCCGCCAGTCGCAAGCCGAATCCGCGCTTGCAACCGCACGCCGATGGCTTTTGGCTGCACATGCGTCCGAGCTACTTCCACAAATCGGTCACCGGGGTGTATCCAGAATTTCGTTTGGGCTGGCTGTCTACCTATTTCGTGTTCTTCGAGA
>ENA-ORBV01001739-ORBV01001739.1-microbial-mat-metagenome-genome-assembly--contig:-NODE-1739-length-47754-cov-37.001615_pt1 | contig 47754 bp, 39 predicted proteins | sample MGYA00237777_ERZ505514 | MGnify/ENA primary metagenome ERZ505514 (study PRJEB26160, sample SAMN06269048) | microbial mat metagenome | isolation source: Oligotrophic lake microbial mat | place... | reverse complement strand
GCACAGAGGGGAGGGGAAAGAGGGGGAGTTTTTGCCCCCCTCCCCGTCCACGGGGAGGGGCTGGGGGTGGGGTTCTACATTTTACAGGATAAGCGATCGCACATTATGAACATCTTCACAAAATGGGGCTTCACCCGCGAAGGTTGGCGCAATAACAGTCGAGGCGAATATTGGGTTTTAGTTCAAGGCGCTTTGATTGTAGGTTTGATTATTTTGCCCGTTTACCGCCCAACTTGGTTAAATCTTCCTTCTTCTGAGTGGTTGTATTTCACTTGGGGAATTGCGGCTTTATTGGCTATCACAGGATTAGTAATATTTCTGAAAGGATTGCTAGATTTGGGACAGCAGCTGACACCATTGCCTTATCCCATAGAAGAAGGGCAGCTAGTTCAGTCTGGTATCTACAGTTTGGTGAGACATCCCGTGTACAGTGGCGTGATTTTAGCAGCATTTAGCTGGACAATTTTTCAACTCAGTTTATCTCATTTAATGGCATCAGCTATTCTCTTTGCTTTTTTTGACGCCAAAGCTAACCGCGAAGAAACTTGGTTAAGTGAAAAGTATCCTGATTATTCAGATTATCGGCAACGAGTGAAAAAACTGATTCCTTGGTTGTATTAAATAAATGGAAAATTAGCCATTTTTTGAAACAATCCTCATATTGTTGTAACCCAAAAACAACTCAATTCGTAAAGTCCGTTCAGGGGAATCTATCTGCATATTAGGAATTACCAAAAATAAGCTTATGGCTTATTCTAGGACAACGAGGCAAGGGACAAAGCGATACGAGCAGCCACTTAGTTAGGACGGGCGAGACGCCCATCCCACAAGAAGGAACTTCGCTTCACTGAATGAACACTTAGAAACCCGGTTTCTAAGGGGGCGACAGTTTTAGGGAAAAAGTAAAGATTATCTTCACTTTTTCCTTTTTACCTATTAGTTACCAAGTTCGACTTTGGGTGATTCGGCGATGCGAGTACGCTTGCTCAGGCGGGGCTTGGAACTTGTCGAGAAGTCTTCATCACCGTAGTCGTCTGAGATTTTAGAACGCTTGTTGAGCCGGGGTTTGGGAGTGTCTGAGGGAATTTCTTCCTCGGCACTGTATTTTTCAGACCGCATCCAAGCGGGACGAGTCTGATCGTAAGCCATTTGCAGGGCAGCAGCTGCGATCGCGTGTGCGTCGTACTCTTCGCCCAGTTCGGCTACCAGGGGTAGGAAGGAAGCCATCCGTTCGCCAGACAATGCTTCGCGCACTTTAGATTGCAGCTTCTCTAGCTGACGCCCTTCAATTTGCGATCGCGTTGGAATCGAGCGAATGAACAAAGTTTGACGCACGTGGCGCTCAATTAGCTTCAGTTTGCGCCGATCCATCGGCTCGATCAGAGAAATTGCCGTTCCTTCCTTTCCGGCACGTCCGGTGCGTCCGATCCGGTGGACGTAGCTTTCCACGCTATCCGGCAAATCATAGTTGATCACGTGGGTGAGGTCATCCACATCCAATCCCCGCGCTGCGATATCGGTAGCAACTACCAAACGCACTTGCTTGTTGCGGAAGCGCTGTAACAACCGTTCCCGCGCTTGTTGGTTGAGGTCGCCGTGATATTCATCTACACTGTGTCCGGCTGATTGCAGTTGGTTGGTGAGTTCGGCTGCGGCCCGCCGGGTGCGGACGAAGATTAAACCAGTTTCGGGGTCTTCCAGTTCCAAAATCGGCTGTAAGGCGCGTGCTTTACTCCAGCCACGGGGCACCATGTAAGCGACTTGATTAATCTGCTTGGGTGCGGCTTTGGGCTGTTCTACGGTGACTGTGACGGGCGATCGCAAAAACTTGGCTACCAATTCGCGAATCGCTGGCGGCATTGTTGCGGAGAAAAATGCCGTCTGGCGCTCAGGTGGTACTTGCTTGAGGATTTTTTCTACATCGTCGATAAAGCCCATGCTCAGCATTTCATCGGCTTCATCTAACACCAGCCAGCTAACGTGGTTGAGTTTGAGGTCTCGTCGTTCCAGCAGATCTAGCACTCGTCCCGGCGTTCCCACGATTACATGGACGCCTTGTTGCAGGCGGCGAATTTGGCGATCGATTGATTGACCGCCGTACACTGGCAGAATCCACAATTTGCGATCGACCTTAAACTCGCGGATCGCTTCGGAAACTTGCATTGCTAACTCGCGAGTCGGCGTCAAAATCAGCGCTTGAACTGCATTCAGATTAAGATCGAGCCGCTCCAAAATCGGCAGGGAAAATGCCGCTGTTTTGCCTGTTCCCGTCTGAGATTGACCTACCATATCCCGTCCGGCCAGCAACTGAGGAATTGCTTGAGCTTGAATCGCCGTGGGAATCGTCAGTCCTAATTCTTCGAGATGTTGGACACGCGCATCTGAAAGACCTAATGTTTTGAAAGTTAGAGTCATTTAGTGATCGGTTGTTTGTTGATATTTGTTAATTGCTAATTGGCTCAAGGTAATTGGCTCAAGGCGAGCTAGGATTCTCTATCAGTCCGAGTCCCCAGTCCCCATTCCCCATTCCCCATTCCCCATTAGCTAAGTCGTATGACCGTATAGGTCGTAGGTGTCTGCGTCTTGGATCGCCACTGGCACGATAGTTCCCAGTTGGGCATTTCCTTTGACGTAGACCAATCCATCCACTTCTGGTGAAAACCTCGCTGAACGCCCTATTAAATCCCCAGTCTCTGGGTGTTCCTGCTCAATTAGGACATCAACTACCTTCCCTACTTCCGCTTTATTCTTCTTTAGGGATATAGGCTGCTGGATTTGCATCAGCGCCTCCCGGCGCTTATCCATTACCGATTGGGGTAATTGATTTGGCAACTTGTAAGCAGGAGTTTCCTCTTCTGGAGAAAACGTAAATACTCCTACATGGTCAAACTCGTGGCGGACGACGAACTGCACCAAGCTATCGAAGTGCGCGTCTGTTTCTCCTGGATACCCGACAATAAACGTGGTACGCAGAATTGCCTCTGGCAACGCCTCTTTTATTTTATCAATTATTTTGTCATTTACCTGACCCTGCCAAGGGCGGTTCATGGCACGGAGTATTTCCGGATGGGAATGCTGTAAAGGCAGATCCAGGTATGGCAGAATGTTAGGCGTTTCCTGAATCGCCTGAATCACGGCGGTACTCAGACCTGTAGGATAGGCGTAGTGCATCCGAATCCACGGAATGTCCACCTTTCCTAAAGCCCGCAGCAGTTCCGCTAAGCTAGGCTCACCGTAGATATCTATACCATAGTTTGTGGTGATTTGGGAAATCAAAATGATTTCTTTTACACCTTCTGCGGCTAGATTTTCGGCTTCTCTGACAATGGATTCGATCGTGCGCGATCGCTGGTCTCCCCGCAAATGGGGAATAATGCAAAAAGCACATCGGTAATCGCACCCTTCCGCTACCCGCAGGTAAGCTACAGCTTCTGGTGTGGTACGGTAGCGCGGCGTCGTTTCATCTGCGATGTAAGTCGGTTGAGCGGAAACCTGTTTAACTCGGAAACCTGCTTCCACTTGCCTAATTACATCTACTATTTTGTGGTAATCCCCTGTTCCCACTACAGCAACCGCTTCGGGCAGCTCATCCAGTAGTTGCGCCTGGAAGTGCTGCGCCATACAGCCGGTGATAACAATTTTTTTATTAGCTTCCGCCAAATCAACCAGGGTACGCACGGATTCCTCTCGTGCCGCCTGGATAAAGCTGCAAGTGTTAACGATGACGTAATCAGCTAATTCTTCGTTGGTATCAACCTGGTAACCTGCTTCCACCAGCAGGCCCAACATATGTTCTGTGTCTATACGGTTTTTTTCACAACCCAGGTGGGAGATGGCAATTGTTGGCTTTTGGCCTATTACAGATTGAGGCATTAGCAAATTGAGAAAGGTCTGTCAGGTCGTTCGTGGTCGCGCTCCGCTGGCGTTACGGCTGAAATTTTTGTAACCGTATTGCTTCGCTGGTAGGCGATCGGCAACGGCGCGATAGATTGCTTCCTTCAACACGCTACTGCAATAAGCAAGCTTAGCAAGGGTTGAGGAGATCGCGTAGCCCATCATACAGGGTAGGTTGGCCTACGCCTTAGAGCAATCGCACCGATGTCAGTACTATGAATCATAACGCAAAATTTACAATCTAAACATATCGAAACAAAAATTTTTTGTCTGGTTTGCCGCACTAGGACATTCGCCGATGGTCAGATCGGCGTTGTCAGGACATCAACCCTGTTAAGATAAGTCAAAGGAATCCCTTAAAACAGGAGATTCCTTGAGTCGCCCTACTGCATCGAATCTCTGCCATTTTTATTTGGCAGATACATTGGGATAATTGCTTGACAAAAGTACCAAAATGTGCTAGTGACGGTTGACTGACTTTGCCGCCGAGTCGGAATGGTAAACAGGTGGACTTGAAACAGATTTTCAAAACGCAGCATCCCATTATTGGAGTCGTTCATTTATTGCCGCTACCCACATCGCCCCGCTGGGGGGGTAGCCTGAAAGCAGCGATCGATCGCGCCGAGCAGGAGGCCACGGCTTTAGCTTCGGGCGGCGTCGATGGCATCATGGTGGAAAATTTTTTTGATGCGCCGTTTACAAACAGCCAGGTAGACCCAGCAGTGGTAAGTTCCATGACGGTGATTGTCTCTAGGCTGATGAATTTGATCGCGCTGCCAGTGGGGATCAACGTTTTACGTAACGACGCTCGCAGTGCAATGGCGATCGCATCCTGCGTTAAAGCCCAGTTTATCCGCGTCAACGTCCTAACCGGCGTCATGGCCACAGACCAAGGATTGATTGAAGGACAGGCGCATCAACTACTGCGCTATCGGCGCGAGTTAGGCAGCGATGTCAAAATATTGGCAGACGTTTTGGTGAAACACGCACGGCCTCTGGGTTCCCCCAATCTTACCGTAGCCGTGCAAGATACCATTGAGCGGGGTTTAGCAGACGCCGTAATCTTGTCAGGCTGGGCTACTGGCAGCCCTCCTAGTTTGGAAGATTTGGAACTAGCTAGGGCGGCAGCAAACGGGACGCCGGTATTTATCGGCAGCGGTGCCAACTGGGAAAATATTTCTACACTGATACAGGCAGCTGACGGTGCGATCGTCTCCAGTTCCCTCAAGCGCCACGGACGCCGCGACCAACCAGTCGATCCGATTCGCGTCAGCCAATTTGTCGAAGCAATGCAACGCAGCGTGTCCGCTAAATCTCAGCCTCAGCCCTCGAAGGAGGTTAAACTACATTTGTGAACTCGATCTGCTCGATCGAACCCGATCGGTTTAGGCTGCATGGGTCAAAATGGGATAGAAATCCTTGGCAAAGTAATAGCCAGATTGCAACGTTTTAAAATTTTATGACACGCCGACGTTCTACACCCTGGATTCATCGCTGGTCTCGTTATCTGATCGCAGCGATCGCCGTTTTAGGTATCCTAGACACAACTTACTTAACCCTAGTTGAGTGGGGAGTCCTGAAAGAAGCCTTTTGCCCCACAACTGGTGCGATCAACTGCGAAGCTGTCCTGCGGAGCGAGTATGCCAAAGTTTTTGGCATTCCCCTTTCGGTGTTTGGTTTTCTGGGCTACGCTGGTATGGCCGCTCTGGCAATAGCTCCCCTGCCGATCGATCCCCAAGAACAGAAAGGTCTGCGTTCTCAGGTGGAAAAATGGAGTTGGCTGGCTCTATTTGCTGGTGCAACTGCAATGCTCTTCTTCAGCGGCTATCTCTTTTATCTAATGGCCTTTGAGATTCAAGCGTTTTGTCTGTACTGTCTGGCCTCAACGATATTCTCAATTGCTCTATTTGTAATTATCCTCATAGGCCACACTTGGGAAGACATAGGGCAACTCTTTTTTACAGGCATTGTCGTGGGAATGGTGTCGCTGATTGGCACGCTGGGTCTTTATGCTAGCGCCAAGCCCCCTACCGCTGGAGGTGGTTCCACAGGAGTGGAAGTTGGCTTTACGATTCAAAACTCCTCTGGCCCAGCAGAAATCGCTTTAGCGCGTCATCTCACACAGGCGGGTGCAAAAGAGTACGGTGCTTACTGGTGTTCGCACTGCCACGAGCAAAAAGAATTGTTTGGCAAAGAAGCTGCTGCGGAATTCAATTACGTTGAGTGTGACCCCAAGGGCAAAAATCCTCGTCCAAACCTCTGCCAAGCCGCTAATATCAAAGGCTATCCAACTTGGGAGATTAACGGCCAGTTTTATGAAGGCGTGCAATCGTTGGATAAGCTTGCTGATTTAACAGGCTATAACGGACCTCGCAACTTTAAAAATTCGATTCCAGGGCGTTAGCCGTTCAAAAACCGCAATTTTTTCTAACGTTTTGATACTCCTACGGCTTCTAGCTGTGGGAGTATTTTTTTGTCAGTTACGTATTTCTACGCAAGAGTCATCCGATTTTGGATGAAAGGATTTTGGATTATCCCCACGGCTTCCAGGATGCTGTTGACCAATTATACCAAATCCGCAACTATTACCCCCTTTATGTCTCTACAATGTTTAGGCCAAAAATTGTCATGGGGTAACAAACCCGGATTTGGTATTACAGGGGCTTGCAGTCGGATGAAGTACACAAGAGAAACCGGGTTTCTATGTACCTCACTCACCTGAAAAGCCTTTACGCCAAGTCCCTTGATGACTGGTCAATATTCTCCCCCACTCCCCCACTCCCCCAAACTCAAGGGGCTGCTTCATCTCTACTTAACAAGTTCTGGCAAAAACAGCAGCAAATTTAAAGATTCAGTAAAGACAGTAATAACACATAGCCATATTTGGGAGGAGTTAGTTATTATTTACGAAGATTTACTGATTTAACCTTGCTACTAATTACGTAATCCCAAAGATAATACTTAGTAGCAAGCTAACGTTACTGACAAAATTTACGCCTAAGATCGCCAAGGTAAAAATCCAAGTCTATACCTTTCATCCATAGAACTATGAAACGCCCCGTTATTGCTATTGGTTTGGATGCAGCAGACCCAGTTATGCTGGAAAACTGGATGTCTCAGGGACATTTAAAAAATCTGCGTCGTTTACGCGAACAGGGAGCATTTACTCACCTAGATACCTTCGATTACTACAGAGCAGAAACGCCGTGGACAACTTTTTTAACAGGTTGTTCGCCTGAGAAAACTGGGTATTGGGCTCCGGTAAAACTTCAGGAAGGTACTTATGACGTAAAAGAAGTTAACGCCTACGATTTTAGCGAGTTTCCACCATTCTATGCCTTGGGGGAAAAATATCGGGTAGCGGTATTTGATATGCCTCAGTCGTCGCTATCAGACGAAGTGAATGGGGTACAGGTTTTAGCTTGGGGGGCGCACTCTCCGCTAACTCCCAGTCATTCTCAACCCGCAGGACTTTTAGATGAGCTAATTAGCAAGCACGGCGAGCATCCTACGCTCAATAAAGACAATGCAAACACAATGGATGTGGATGCCCTAAGCCGTCTTAAGAACAACATGGAAATCGGGATTTCCAGGCGTGCTGCGATTTGTCAGGATCTATTGCAGCGGGATAATTGGGATTTATTTTTGACTATCTTTGGCGAAACCCATTCTGCGGGACATTATCTGTGGCATTTGAGCGAGACGACGGATCATCCTCTCTACGAGTCTGTGGGATCTCAGTACAAAGGTGACGCCCTGCTGGAAGTTTTTGAAGCTATAGATAAAGCGATCGGCGAAATGCTCACCAAAGCACCAAAAGATGCTAATGTCGTAGTCTTTGCGGCTCACGGCATGGGATCGAATGTGATGGATCTCCCCAGTATGGTGTTTTTGCCGGAGTTGATGTACAGATTCAGTTTTCCAGGAAAATTTGGTCTGGCGCGGGGTAAAGCGGGAACAAATCCGGGAGCGCCAATTACCGGCGAACGTGCGAAAAAGTGCTGGCTGAGAGCGGTTTGGAATTTAAAACACGACTCTCCGATAAAAATGTTTTTGAGAGCAAATGTGCCTCTCAAAGTATTTAATCGCCTGGAGTCGCTTTTTGGCCTTCGCCCAGAACCAGATTTAGTTTCGCCTTTCGATTTGCTGTCTCAGTCGGAGCCCCAATATTTTCAACCAGCACTTTGGTACAGACCGTTCTGGTCGCAAATGAAAGCGTTTGCGTTACCCAGTTATTCGGAAGGGTATGTCCGCATTAATTTACAGGGACGAGAACCGAATGGAATAGTAGCACCGTCTGAGTACAATGCAGTTTGTGACGAATTGAGCGAATTGCTTTACGACTTGAAAGATGGTCGCACGGGTAAGCCTATGGTGCAAAAAATTATGCGTACTAGGCAAAGTCCAACTGATTCCGATCCGAAATTGCCTGATGCTGACCTTGTGATTATCTGGCAAGACGACTATACCACCGATGTGGTGGATAGTACCGACCTGGGACGCATTGGGCCTGTTCCCTTTCATCGCACTGGAAGTCATCGCGCTAGAGGATTTTTGCTAGCTCAAGGGCCAGACTTTCCGGCTAATTCGGATTTGCCTCTAGGTCATGCTCTGGATTTGGCTCCCACTATTTTAGACTTGATGGGAGCTAGTATTCCCGAACACTGTGAAGGCAAGTCTATGGTGCGTAGAGCGGTGGCTCTTTCAACTGTGTAAACACAGAGAATGCGATCGCGTCCCTTGAATCCAACTCTGTATGTGCGATCGTATTCTCATTCCCAAGACCGATGTAGAGTCAAGGGAAGCATCGGAAAATATAGTGCTATGCCGATTAACAGTATAATCGATGCTAATAAATTTGTGATGACTAAGTTATTAACGATCTCACAATCCCCTTCCTCCTCAGCGGTGCAGCCTACTTGGCCACTTTATTTAATACTAGGCATCGTTTCTAATGTAGCCATTTGGGGCTTAGCTTTACTTTATTTAAAGATTGCATCGCCAAGCTATACGAGTGATTTTGCTATTAGTTTGCCCGCAGCAGGCTCAGCTACTAACGTCAACCTGCCAGGGATCGGGCAAGCTACTTCTCAAAGCGAATCGCCATATCAGAATGCGATCGCACAGGGGAACGGTGGTACTACTGCTTGGAGAGTCCTCCAAGGCTTCGCACACAAAGATCCGCTCTAATTTTTCACTGCTCTCGGAAATTACTGACTCTGTAGGCAACTGTCTGTACCGTATATCTGTAGGTATACAAAGTATGTGGTCAAACCCGTTATTACCTGTTAGCTGCGGAATTTTGGCTCTGTCTCAGGGTCGATCTTAGATGCTTCACATAAACTTAGCAATTTAATCATAAATGGGACAGTTTTTTAAAGAGTAGATAAAGAAGCCCTCTAAAAGATTGCAGTGTTTCTACGTATTGATTAATATAATTCATAAGTTACGCAATTAACTGACGACAAAACTAAGCAGCGATGATGGTTAAGAAAACATCAGTAACCTATACAAAATAGCCCCGCTGCCCTCAAATTTATTCATTTAGTCGCTCAAGCAAATTGATAAACACATAGATTGAAGTAGGAGTAGATTGTGAAAAACTCAGTCATTGCAATTGGATTGGACTCAGCAGACCCAGTATTGCTGGAAAAATGGATGTCTGAGGGACATCTGAAGAACCTGGCTCGCCTGCGGCAACAAGGAGCCTACGGACGCCTGGTAAACATGGAGTATTACAAGGGCGAATCGGCTTGGACAAACTTTCTCACAGGTTGTCTTCCCCATAAAACCGGCTACTGGTCAAAGTTCGATTTCAACCCAAAAACCTACCAGACAAAGACTCTGGGCGAACACGGAGCCTATGATTTTAGCGAGTATCCCCCGTTTTATGCTGTGGGAGATAAGTATCGGGTGGCTGTATTCGATATGCCCCAGACTACTATTTCCGATAAAGTCAATGGCATCCAAGCTCTAGCCTGGGGGGCCCATGCTCCGATGATCGATCGCGCATCAGAACCCAAAGGACTACTTTCTGAGTTGATCGAGAAATACGGAGACCACCCAGCCGATACATTTCACCATAACGATCGCTCAGATTGGTACAATCCAAGCTCCGTAGCTAAACTAAAGCGGGAGCTTGAGGTTGGACTTGAGCGTCGCACAGCTATTACTAAAGACTTATTAAGCCGGGAACAGTGGGATCTGTTTCTGACAGCTATTGGTGAAACCCACACAGCACAGCATTACTTCTGGCATCTCAGTCAACCAGATCACCCCCTTTATAAGCAGACAGCTTCTGCTGACCGCGATCCGATGCTCGAATACTTTGAATCTGTGGACGAGTCTCTGGGAGAGATGTTAGCCGAAGCTCCAGAGAATGCTTACGTAATCGTATTTTCAGCCCACGGTCAGGGTGCCAACTCAGCGGACTTACTGAGTATGGTTGTATTACCCGAATTTCTCTATCGATTTAGCTTCCCTGGCAAATCCTTGCTGAAGTCGCAAGAGATGGGAATGACACCACCACCGCCGCTAACTCCTAAAAATCCCAAAGATAGCTGGTACAAACTGCTCCACAACCTGAAAAATGACCCCGATCCAATGGCAACCTTTTTAAGGTCTTTAGAGCCAAAGATTCCCGGTCGCTTCAGACCGTATCTGACCAAATTCTACAAGAAATGGGCTGAACTCACAGGTTCTCCCCAAACAGAATTGTTTAGCTGGCATCCATCCAAGTGGTATCAACCATATTGGCCGCAGATGAAAGCATTTTACATTCCCGGTTTCTCTGATGGCTATATTCGCATCAACCTGCAAGGAAGAGAATCTCAGGGTATTGTTTCCCCTGCTGAATACAATGCTGTCTGCGATGAGTTGATCGAACAGTTGCATCAACTCACCGATGCCAGAACTGGGAAGCCGATCGTTAAAAAAGTTGTGCGTACCCGCCAAAACCCCACAGACAACGATCCCAAACTACCAGATTCAGACTTAGTAGTAATCTGGGAAGACTTTGCTGTCGATGTGGTAGACAGCCCCAAATACGGTCGCATCGGGCCGATCTATTTCAATCGCACCGGCGCTCACCGTCCAAGAGGATTTTGGACTATCAAAGGGCCTGGAATTGAGGCCGGTTCCACCTTGGCCGAAGGACACGCAGTAGATTTAGCTCCCACTATTCTGGAACTCATGGATGCGCCTATTCCCGAATACATGGATGGCAAACCTTTACTGTCTACAAAAGTCTTTGCCTAATTGAATTAAAATCAACCACCTAGAAACCGGGGCTTGTTGAGAAAAATCTGACTCACAAGCCCCTTAAAGAGAAAAAGATTGCCAGTCAAGTTGAATTGAAAGAACTCTTGACCTATGAAAACTATCCAAGCAGTTGCTCGTTATTTTCCAGAAAGTTGTGGAGGAATTCATATTCATCTAAGTGAAATTCTTCCAGTGCTAGAAGCTATGGGAGTAGAGAGCAAGATAGCTGCATCTCAAGATGATCCTAAAGAAAACTTTTACACATACAACGGAGTAGAAGTTTATCGGTATCCTGTATCCCCCACGCCAAAACCAGAACCAAATCATGGGCCTTCTCCCCACGGTGGTTTCGAGCATTTCGCTCGTTGGCTAAAAGCGCAAAAAGCAGACATCTACCATCAGCATCAGTGGACTCCCAAGTGCGGTTTGCCTCATCTTCGTTTAGCCAAAGAATTAGGGATGGGGACAGCTGTGTCGGTAAGATTGCCTCAACCGATTTGCCAACGCCAAACCCTAATGCTGGATGGAAAAGAAGCTTGCGACGGCAAGATCGAGCCCGTGCGCTGTAGCTATTGTTGCGGTGTTTCGCGAAGCATACCGCCTTCAGTTATCGAAACTTTGAGTCGTATACCCATGCCTGCAAGCCAAATAGCAGGAGGACTGATGCGGCGTTTGAGTAAAACGCCAGCGCCTATCAGTAAAACTGCCGATGCTTTGCTTAGCCCTTTGACTACACCTGCTTATGTGGCTGCTCGTCTAGAAGGCTTACAAGAAATGGCAAAATTTGCCGATCGCATTGTTGTTATGTCTGAATGGGTTGGCAAAGCTTTGACAATCAATGGCATACCTAAAGAAAAGCTTTTCTTACTGAGACACGGGATTGCTGAATCTTTTGCCGATGCTTACAAACAAACAGTTTTGCAGCCCAAAAAACCAGGAGAACCCCTAAGAGTTGGTTTCTTAGGTCGCTGGGATCAAACTAAGGGAATTCATATCATTGTAGAAGCAGTAAAATCCCTACCGCCTAATGTGCCGATCGAATTAATTATTCATGGCGTTGCTAGCAACGAGGAATATCGAGAACAAGTTCTATCTCGCATTGGTGACGATCCCCGCATCCGAGTTGCCAAACAATTAAAACGCTCAGAATTAGGATCTGCATTGTCAGGTTTTGATGTGTTGACCGTACCGTCGCAATGGTTAGAAACGGGTCCAGTAGTAGTATTGGAAGGCCATGCTTATCGCGTTCCCGTAGTAGGTTCTAATCTAGGGGGAATTGCTGAAAAAGTGAAGCACGGCGTGGATGGATTGTTAGTGCCCGCCAGCGATGTAAAAGCCTGGGCTGACGCTTTTGCCAAGCTAGCTTTAGAGCCAGATTTTCTGGATAAACTTCGCCAAGGCATTCAGCCTGTTCGGACTATAAGTATGGAGGCGGCAGATTCAGTAACACTCTATAAGAGTATTTTGGCAGAGCAGTCTGAATCAGCAGCTTACGAGCTTTCTGCAAGTTTACAGTTACAGCCACTTTAAAACAGCAACGGTAGTCAGCGTAGCCAGGTAGTTTTTTACGATCGACCCCAGTCAAGGTGTAACATTATGAATACTAAACAGTCTCCCTCTACTTCACGGCGTTTCTACTGGAAAGAACCTTTAATCACCACATTGGTGGGCTGGATACCGCTCAAACCAGGTAGAGTATTACGAAGTTTTTTATACCGTTTAATTTTGGGGCGGCTAGGTAATTCGGTACAAATTGAACCCGGCGTTGAATTTGTTAATGCAGATTGTGTCGAAATTGGCAATGGGACTAAGATCGATCGCTACGTTCGCCTAAGAAATGTGGGACGAGATAGCAAAATTTGTGTTGGCAATTGGGTACGCCTCAATCGTGCCGCTGATATCAAACTTCATTCCGGTGGCAGTGGTTATATCGAGATTGGCGATTACACATCTATTGGCCCCTATACCTGTATGACGGGTCGCCATATCAAAATTGGTAAGTACTGTCTGATTGCTCCGCACGTAGGAATTTTTGCCAACAATCATGTTTTCACCGATCCAACAATGCCGATCGTACAGCAAGGACACACCTATAAGGGAATTGTGATTGAGGATGATTGTTGGCTGGGCAGTGGTGTAAAAGTACTAGATGGGGTTACGATTGGTCGGGGCAGTGTGATTGGATCGGGAGCAGTGGTAAATAAAGATATCCCTCCTTACTCAATTGCCGTTGGTGTGCCTGCTAAGGTGATCTCTAAGCGAGATGGCACTTCTAGCAACTCAGGAAAAAGTGAACCTTGTCAATGCGACAGTATTGATATACAATCTCAGAGAGGCTATCTGGAAAAATTGATCTGATAGTGGTGGCTGAGTGGAGTCTATAGGACACAGGAAGATCGATCGCAAATCAATCTAACTTAGGTAAGGTACGTTGCGATCGGCAAATCCTTCGCAAGAGCGATGCTTATAAATTTACCCAGGTTACAATATTTTTAACTACCCTTTTTGTTTGAGGCCATTACCAACAATTAACTATGCCAGTTATATCTGTTATCATTCCCGCTTACAACGCTGCAAAGACAATTTTAGAAACAATCCACTCTATTCAGCAACAAACGTTTTCAGATTTTGAAATCATCGTCATCAATGACGGTTCAGCTGACGGCACGGTGGAACTGCTCGGTACGATCGAAGAGCCAAGACTAAAAGTTTTTTCCTATCAAAACGGCGGACTGCCAGTAGCCCGCAATCGCGGCATCAGTCATACAACGGGAGAGTTTATTACTTTCATCGATGCAGATGACCTGTGGACGCCAGATAAATTGGAGCTACAGCTAGCAGCTTTGCAGCAGCATCCAGAAGCAGGAGTAGCTTACAGTTGGACTTCTTTTATCAACGAAAAGAGCGAGTTTTTGTATGCGTGGGAGCCACTATATTACCAGGGAAATGTCTATCCTGACTTGTTATTAAAGAACTTTATTTCCAGCGGTTCTAATATTCTCGTCCGGCGTAAATTTATCGAATTAGCAGGCGAGTTCACTCCTACACTCAAGTCGGCTGAAGATTGGGACTACTACGTGCGGCTGGCTGCTTTGTGTCCTTTTGTCTTAGTCCCTAAATATCAAATCCTTTACCGTCGTTCCTCACAGTCAATGACTTCCAAAGTAGATGTGATGGAAAAATATATCCTCATCGTGATAGAGACAGCATTTCAAACAGCCCCGCCAGAATTGCAATATCTTAAAAATCAAAGCTTAGCCAATACTTATCACTTCTTGGCGCAGCTGTGTATAGCTCACGCCCTCGACGATAAAGGAGTTGAGCAAGCAAGTCAGAAACTACAAAAGGCGATTCAGTTGCATCCAAAGATTTTGCTCCAACGCCAGACTCAGCGGCTGGTTTTGAAAATAGGATTTATGCGGCTACTGCCATATAAAATCTCTAGCAATTTTACCCGATTTATGGCTAAAATTTTTACCAGTTCTTCGGCTAAAATTTTCTACTCAAAAGCTGGGTGAAAGTGTTAGCAGCAAGTTTAGAATCTTTAAGGGTGCAAATATGAAATGGTCACTACCAATAGGTAAGATAAAGCAAAAGCTAAATAACGATTTCAATCGCAATCTAAGCTGGATGGGCGGTGCAGAGGCAATTAATCGGGTATTCCGTTTAGTAGCAACTGTAATTCTGGCTCGTTTTTTGACCAAGTATGATTATGGGTTAGCAGCCATAGTTCTGACAACTTATGAATTTACATTAGTATTTACTAGAATCGGTATTGGTGGTAAAGTAATACAGGCGGATGAAGAAAGCCTTGAATCCATATGCAATGGCGCGTATTGGCTAAATTGGGCGGTTTGTTTGGGTTTATTTATTATTCAGTGCTTGGCTGCTTTTGCTGTTGCTTGGTTTTATGATGACAATCAGTTAATTTGGCCTATTTGTATTTTAGCAATAAGTTATTTAATCACTCCTCTAGGCCGGATACAAGCAGCTCTTATTCAAAGAGAAAATCGCCTTAAAATTACGGCATTTACTAGCGTAATTATCATGGCACTGGGTAATATTATAACCGCTATAATGGCTGTTTTACACCTGGGAATGTGGGCTATTATATTGCCGAAAATTTTGTTAGCTCCTGTGGAGGTTTGGATAAACTTAAAAAATCATAGTTGGCGTTTAAATAAAGGATTTACAACAGAGCGGTGGTGGGAAATATTTAGTTTCGGCGTTAATTTTTTAGGAATTGGACTACTCTATACTCTCAGAAATAACTTGGATTATCTAATCGTTGGACGCTTCATAGGAGTTGAAGAACTTGGGATATATTTCTTTGCTTTTAATGCAGGATTAGGAATTAGTCTCAGCATCATCCAATCTATGACCGTAGCTTTGTATCCTTATTTATGTGCAGTTCGATCAGATTTTGTGGAGTTTAAAAACCGCTATTACAGCAGTCTCAAAACGATTTGCTCGATCATTATCCCCTTGGTATTATTGCAATCTATCTTGGCTCCCTTGTACGTGCCAATTATTTTTGGATTAAAATGGATAGGTGCAATTCCAATCCTGATTGTGATTTGCTTATCAGCAATTCCTCGTCCTTTTTTCTTAGCTGCCACTAACCTTTTAGCGGCTATCGATAAGCCTAATTTAAGCTTGCGGGCTAATGTTCTATTTACTGTTATTTTTGCGGCAGGACTGCTGATTGGAGTCCAGTGGCAACCCACCGAAATTAAATTTTTCGGAGTCGCTACCGAAATTAAATCTTTCGGAGTCGCTATAGGTGTTTTATTGACCCATATTATTTTCATGCCCTTGTTTACAGCTTGGGCTAGTAGGTATGTGTTTGCTGGAAATAGAGGTCAATCATTGAAAACGATTAATTAAACTGTTAGTGTGAGTTGTGAGCCTTGCCTATACCTTTTTTCTCTGTTAACGAGGATGTTCCGATGGTTGATTCTTTAATAATCTCTAAACCCCCTTCAAAATCAGCATTGCTGAAAGGAAGTTTGCTAATTTACTTAATCTTAGGTTTGGTTATTAATGGAGGAATTTGGGCAGCTGCTTTATTTTATTTAAAGGTCAAAGAACCAAGCTACACCAGCGAGATAGTTATTAGTTTACCAGGATCGGAATCATCCTCTAGCGTTAACATACCTGGGATTGGGCAAGCATACTCTCAAAACCCATCTGCCTATACTAACACTACTGCTAAAGACCCGAGAGAAAATTACAAATTTCTTGTCCAAAGTGGTTCTGTATTGAAAGCAGCAGCCAATCAGCTCAACATGAAAGCAGTTGATTTTGGGAAACCCAAAATCAAGGTGGTAGACAGCACCACGATTATGAGAATTGAGATAGAAGGAGATAGTCCAGAAGAAGCTCAAAAGAAATCTTTGGCTCTCTACGAAGCACTTGAAGCCAAGCTCGCTCAACTTAGAAAGCAAGAAGTCGATCAACAGGATGTAGTTTTGCAAGCCTCTCTTGCTTCTGCCGAAAAAAAGCTAAAAGAGGCTCAAAAAAACCTTTCCAATTACAAAGCTGGTTCAGGTCTGAGTTCTAATGAGCAAATTAGCGCTCTCACTAATAATATTGAACAGCTACGCAGACAGCGGGCTGAAGTCCTAGCTCAACAGCAGCAAGCTAATGGTCGTTTGAGACAGTTATCTAACAATTTAAATTTATCGGCTCAGCAAGCTTCAGATGCTTTTATTCTCCAGACAGATCCGCTATTTCAGAAATCCCTACAAGATTACAGTGAATCTAGTGCTGCCTTGGTTGCTTTGAACGCAAAATTTTTGCCTAACCATCCTGCAATAATTGATGAGACGGCTAAGCGAGATGCTGCTCAAGCAGCCCTTATAAACCGGGCTCGCTCTGTTTTGGGGCGACCAATCAGTCTAACAAGCATAGGAGAACTCAACCTTAGTAACACTCAGTCATCTGCCTCAGCCCGCACAAGTCTTTCCCAGGATTTGGTTACAGCTCAATCACAGCAACAGGGATTCGAGGCTCAAGCGAAGGCTTTAGACATCCAAATCGCTCAGCTTGAGGCTAGGCTCAAAGTATTGGCACAGGAGGAGACTATCTTAGATGCTTATAAGCGGGATATGCAAATAGCTGAAACTGTCTTTTCCTCAACTTTAACCAGATTGGATCTTAGCAAGTCAAATATCTTTGCCTCTTATCCTCAACTTCAAATCCTTTCAGAACCTACCTTACCCCAGAATCCTAGTTCGCCAAAAAAACTATATGTTTTGCTGGGTGCAGCGCTAGGTTCAATTTTTTGTACGAATGGGCTGGTGTTACTCTGGCTGCGCCAACGCAAAACTTCGATACCCAAACGACTTGAAGAACCTGCACGTCCGGCGGCTAGCCCGTTAAACCCAGCCTCAATGCCACAAATGTTAACTGTTGGGAAACCATATCAAAACTCAAACCACAAGGGGGTAGATATTGGGAGGGAGTAACCTCAATAATTTTGTAATCAAACGTTATTATTGCATTTTACCATTAATGAAACCTCAAAACTTTGAAGAAAAAATAGTTTGGTATTCCCTAGTTGGACTTTATGTGCTTTATTTCATGGGAGCCCAATATGTCTGGTTCCCTCTAATCGCTTGGGGTCTAACAGGATACCTCTGCAAAAAAATTTGGAATCAAACAGAAAATACCCCAGATGAAGAAAGAATTACTATCCCTTATTCGGTATGGATATGGATTGCTTCCATGTTAATCATGGAATTCGCTGTGATTATGGCTCATATAGACTTTGATTTAGGATTACCGAAAATCATTACTTCAACAATACAATGGGCTAGAACCTGGGCTCTTATGGCCTTGTTTCCTCTTATTGGTTGTCTGACTATACGACGCGAGATAATTTACCGAGCAGCCTGTATACTTTGTATGCAAAGCTTAGTTTTTGGGGGGCTTGCTAATCTTATGAATATGGCACATTTCCGCATTAAATACCTTTCTCCAGTCTGGATGGTAATGCGTGGCGATCCACAGCCTTACGCTATAGGTTTATTTGGTTTTGATGGCGAAAGCGGTCAATTTCGCCTGAACTTGTTTACCCCTAATGCTAATGCTTTGGGAATCGTAGGCTGTGTTTATTTCCTACTAGCGATGCAAGAATCTGACCAAAAATGGAAGTGGATTGGCATGATTGGTGGCGCTGCTATGGTTTTTGGTTCTGGTTCTCGTTCGACTACGCTCTTTATCATAATCGTTCCTATATTGTCGTGGATATTGACTAACTTTACTTGGCCTTTACAGATTGCAGCAGGGATAGTAAGTTCTATTGCAGGTATGTTTAGCTCTTCAATTATTAATTTTATAGACAATTTCTACGAAAGTACTTTTAAAGGTAGTAAAGCAGGCTCTGCACGAGTTAGACATCAATTGAAAGAAATAGCCCTATATCGTTGGCAGTACGAAGCACCCATCTGGGGTCATGCAGTTGTGGCTGAAAAAGGCCCTGCAAGTGTAACATTCAAGCCCGTTGGCACTCACGAGCAATGGTCCGATCTTTTGTATATAAAAGGGACAGTAGGTTTTATCGCTTTCGCATTTGCCATATTGTGGAGCTTTATAGATCTACTTATTAAAGCCCAAAACAACCCAACTAGCAAAGCGAGTTTAAGTATACTTCTACTTTTATTTATTTGTACTTTTGCTGCGGATATAGAAGCAGTTGCATACCTCTATTGGCCGGGTTTAGTGCTGATAGGCATGGGATATAAAGCTAAAGTGCCAATCTCTTCAGACTCTAATGTTTACTATGCTTAAAAGCTCAATTATACTAAGATAGACTGAGGTGCAAGATGAAAATAGTTTCTATCGTTATTCCAGTTTACCAAGTCGAGAAATATATAGCTGCTACAGTGCAATCGGTGTTAGACCAGACATATAAAGATTTTGAATTACTCATTGTTGATGATGGTTCTCCTGATAAAAGTGTAGAAATTTGTCAGCAATTCACCGATTCCAGAATAAAAATTGTTCGCCAGGAAAATCGGGGAGTCTGCGCTGCTCGGAATACAGGAATTCGTCAAGCTCAAGGAGAATATTTGGCTTTTTTAGATGGAGATGATCTGTGGTTGCCAGAAAAACTAGAAAAACATATTGAGCATCTAGAAAATTCAGCGGCTGTGGGGGTTAGCTTTAGTCGATCTGCTTTTATCGATGAAGCGGGGCAACCTTTAGGTATCTATCAGATGCCTAAGCTGAAGGGAATTACCGCACCTCAATTACTCTGCCGCAATCCGATTGGAAATGGCTCAACTCCGGTGATTCGGCGAGAGGTTTTTGAAGATATTAAATTTAAAGAGAATTTCGATGGTAGTGGAGAGTATTGTTATTTTGATGAGCGATTGCGCCATTTCGAGGATGTTGAATGCTGGCTTCGCATTGCCCTTCAGACTGATTGGCAAACAGAAGGTATTCCTGAAGCTTTGACGCTGTACCGGATTACTTCAGGGGGCGCTTCAGCAAACCTGCTAAAGCAGTTAGAGGACTTGGAAAAGGTGCTTGAAAAAACAGGTTCCTATGCTCCAGATTTAATTGCTCAGTGGGGAAACCCAGCCAAAGCCTATGAACTGCGGTTTTTAGCCAGGAGGGCAGTACGTTTACAAGAGGCATCAACAGCTGTAGAAATGGCTCACAGAGCTTTGTCTACCCATTGGAGGATACTACTTGAGGAGCCACGTCGTACACTTTTAACTTTAGCTGCTGCCTATTCGCTCTGGCTGCTGCCGCGATCGCTCTATTCCCAGATTGAAGCCTTAGCCTTAAAGATAACAGGGGCTACCCAAAAACGCCGTATTCTTCAAGAACAGTCCAAGCAATTGGCATGAGCCGCCGCTACTAGAAATCAAATTTAAATCGGGATGGGGCAATATGAAAAAAGTTTCTGTGATTATTCCGGTCTACCGCGTGGAAAAATATATAGGTCAGGCAGTGCAATCAGTTCTTGAGCAAACATACAATAATTTTGAACTGCTTATTGTTGATGACGAATCTCCCGATCGAAGTGTAGAAATATGTCAAGGATTTAACGACCACAGGATTAAAATTCTTCGCCAGAAAAATCGGGGATTGGCTGGTTCTAGGAACACTGGCATTCGTCAAGCTCAAGGAGAATATTTAGCTTTTTTAGATGGAGATGACTTGTGGTTACCAGATAAGCTAGAAAAACATATTAAGCATCTGGAAAATTCGCCCAATGTTGGGGTTAGCTTTAGCATATCAGCTTTTATGAATGAAGCGGGAGACTTGCTAGGTACTTATTTGATGCCCAAGCTTAAGGAAATTACCCCGCCTGATTTGCTTCGCGACAATCCAGTTGGAAACGGCTCGTCGGCGGTGATTCGACGAGAGGTTTTTGAAGCTATTAAATTCCAAGATAATCTTTACGGTACTGTGGAGGACTTTTACTTTGATGAACACTTCCGTCAAGCCGAGGACGTTGAATGTTGGCTTCGCATCACCATTCAAACCAGCTGGCAGATTGAAGGTATCGCTGAAGCCTTAACACTGTACCGGGTGAATTCAGGAGGACTTTCAGCAAGCCTGCTCAAGCAATTAGACTATCTAGAAAAGGTGATTGAAAAAACGCGATCCTACGCTCCGGAACTAATTGCTGAATCGGAAAGTCCAGCTAAGGCTTACCATCTGAGATATTTGGCTCGAAGTGCGGTACGTTTGCAAGCAGGAGCGATGGCTGTGAAACTTATGCACCGCGCTTTAGCTACTCATTGGCGCATCTTGATCGAGCAGCCACGCCGCACAGTTTTAACCTTGGCTGCTGCTTATTCGCTCTGGCTCCTACCCCAGCGCCTTTACCAGCAGATTGAGGCTCTTGGTTCAAAAATAACAGGAGCTAGCCAAAAAAGTCGCATTCTTCACGAGCAATCTGGTCAATCAGTTTAAGCAGAACTTTCCAGCCACTTTTACCCAGGAGACTAAACACCATGAGAATACTCTATCTTATCCAAACTTTTAAGAATCAAGAGCAAATTTACAGGCTCGTTCAAATCATCAAAAAGTCAAGTCCAGAGTCTATTGTATTAATTAGTCACGATTTCACTGCTTCTGATTTAGCGATCGGGCCACTAATAAATTTATCAGAAGTTGAGATACTTAGACTTAATGGCAAAGGGGGACGAGGAGATTTTTCCATGATTCAAGGCTACCTGGATGCTCTTGAGTGGGCTTTTAGCCATAATATTGAATTTGATTGGCTGATTAATCTTTCTGGTCAAGATTATCCCACCCAACCACTGCCCCTAATTGAAAAGTTTCTTGCCGAAACCGAGTATGATGGCTTTTTGCAGTATTTTGACGCGCTTTCAGATTCTGAGCGCAATCCTTGGGGTGTCAAGGAGACTCGCGATCGCTATTTTTATCAGTACTGGCGCTCAGGTGTATCCATATCCCCAAATTCTCTGTTTAGCAAAATAGTCAACCGTGTAGTATTAGGCATTAATAATGTTCAGCCTTTGATTCGACTTTGCTGGCTTTACGATTGCATAATGGTAGGAGTAAGTGCTAATTCTCGTTTGTTCAATGAAAAATTTTCATGCTACGGAGGGTCTTATTATCATACTCTTTCCAAAAAGTGCGTTCAATACTTGTATGACTTCTCCCAGAAAAATCCTGATTTCGTCGAATACTACAAGAATACTATCTGTCCGAATGAGTCTTATGTCCAAACTGTTTTGATTAACAGTGGATTATTCAATCTGTGTAATAGTTATAAACGATACATCAAATTTTTCAAAGATCAAGACGGTAGCCATCCTCGTACACTTACATCTGAAGATTATCCAACATTAATTAAAGACGATATTCACTTCGCCAGAAAGTTTGAACCAGCAAAAGACAGCCGAATTTTAGATACGCTTGAGGCAAGAATACTACAAGATGGTTAACAGCCAAGCTAACACAATCTTTAAAGTTTCAAATTCCTATCATGGGTGATGTCTTGATTATTATAGGACGAATTATTGCCGGTTTAGCTGTTTTCACTCTGGGGCTTTACTTGGCTAAATTGGCATTCAGCCTTATGACCCGCTCTGGTATTTACCAAAACCGTTTTTTAGGTCAAACAGTTCGCATCGCCATCCTTACTCTGGTGGCTGTCATAGCATTTCAGCAAATCTGGATTGCCGGTGATATTGCTAAGTCGGCTTTTGGACGCTCGAAGATAGCACCCTTTGGGAATAAATCAGGCTATGAACTCGTTTTTCACGATGAATTTAATGGGAATAGATTAGATACCTCGAAGTGGAGTACTCAGTTTTACTGGGGTCGGACACACAACACCCATTATATGACCTACTTTGCACCTGATACCTTCGAGGTTACAGACGGCAAGCTGCGAATTAAGGCAGAGAAAAGACGGGGGTCTAGACCTGAGTACAAGGGAGGGCTTATTAACACCTTTGAACGCTTTGCTTGGCAATATGGCTATTTTGAGATGAAGGCTAAGCTTCCAAAAGGAAAAGGACTTTGGCCTGCATTTTGGCTCTCGTCTAACTCAAAAGAATGGCCACCTGAAATTGACATTTTTGAGTTGTTAGGACACGAACCTAACAAGGTATATCTGACAATCCATTGGAGAGATGCCTCAGGCAAACACAAGTACAGGCAAAGAGCTTACGTAGGAGCAGACTTTTCAAGGGATTATCACATTTTTGCGGTGGAGTGGACGCCGACCGAGATCATTTGGTACATTGATGGCATTGAAAAATATCGAAACAATCGAGGCGTTCCCCAGGTTCCGATGTGCCTAATGGCGGCTATGACGATTGGGGGCGATTGGCCTGGAGCCCCCGATCGCACCACGTCCTTCCCCGCCTACATGGACATCGACTTTATCCGAGTATTTAAGAAGAAATAGTTTAGAATGGAGAAAGCTTTCGAGAGCGCTTTATCTCTTAAAAGCCTCCTTTCTGCCAACGTTTTCCTTCGCCCTCTTTTTCTAAAAACTCTTTAATCCTCTGCTTATAAAACTTCTGATACTCAGCAAAGTTATCTTTGTCTACCCTGATGGCCAAATTTGACGGTTTTCCTTGAATAATCTTACTAACCTCATCCTGAATTTCGGGATAATAATGGCTACCATCGTATGTGTTTTTAGCCTCTGTTGTCACGGCTGAAGGAACTGAAAAATCATACATCACGTCATAAATTTTAGATAGTTGATGGATGGAACTCAAGTAACAATCTATCAACCCACGAGAATAAACTTCATTAGCCACATTCCAGGCTGACACAGGAGGAACATATCCAATAAACTCAGCATTAGGAAATACCTGTTTCAATTGCTCATATACTTTCACCTTAGAAGCATCACAAATACCCGGTTTTTGACGATCGTAAAATTCGGGCTCAAATCTTGGGGGATTTTCAACGACCTCACTCTCAAAATTTTTATTATTATAATATCTTGGGTCTGGAGACATTCCCAGCATTGTTTTAGCCGAAAACAGCAATACATCTAACGAGAAGTAAGCCTGATATACAGGTTGAGGATCTATTTTACTAACCCCAGAAATTGGTGGAGTTGATTTGTCAAAGTTGAAAGAATCGACGCCTACATAAACTTTTTGGGGATTGAGTCCTTTTGACTTGGCGTATTTTGCATACTCTACAAACTCTTCAATTCTTCCTGCACTGAATGAATAATTAAAACAACGATGCTCTTTGAATGAAGAAGCTCTCAATAGAGTTACTCTGGAACTACCCAAGATTAAGCAATCATAATTTTGAGCTTTGCTCTGCAATAAAAAGTTTGTTTTTGAAACGCGCTCATTAAACGAGAAGTTTCTTCCAGTCAGACGATTTCCTTTTCCATACCAAAGCGGATCGATCGTCCAGTTAATTAATCCTGCCAAGAATAAGATTATAGCTGATAAGGGCAAATATCTTATTAAGTAAATTTTGAACATTTTTGGAATTCCCGATATAAGGTTTGATAAGAAAACTGATGTTTGTCACAGCAAGGGTGTTAAGGTTTCCAATTCACTAAAACTATCATTGTGACTGTCACCGGAGTCAATGGTTTTTTTAGTCTTAGAATTGAAAATATAAAAACTCGCTGACTCGTGCAAGACTGAGGAGAGAAATTACAGTTAAAAGAGCGCTAGCTACAGCCCATAAATGATTGGGTTGCCATTGTAACTTGTGCCAGAAGCGATCGCTCCAATTTGAAGAAGCATTTATTACAGGTTGCTTTATAGTTATTGGATTATACTTTCCCATCCACTGCTGAGTATTAGGAGTACACCAAGCTATGAACAGTAAGAAAGTAATTCCGAAGATTGTATAATCTATAGGTAAATCTGTCGAATTCGTAATCCCATCAAACCGAATAATACCAAAGTTTTCCATAAATCCTAATTTGGTCAACAAAGCTCTTGGCAGCGATATTCCATTCGCACCTGTCATTGCACCCAAGATACCAGTTGCAGCATCCAGAGTTTTGGCTCTAAAGAAAACCCACGATACAATCACAGCTAAAAATGTCACAAACCAGCTTATTCCTTGGGTAAACCAGTGACTCTTGTTGAGGTCGTGTCCCAGCCAGCGACGGAACGAACGCCATTGATGATTGATAACTAGATAAATTCCATGTAACCCACCCCAGAAGATAAAAGTCCAACCTGCACCGTGCCAGAGACCACCTAGCAGCATCGTTATCATTAAATTGAGTATCGCTCAAGCAAGTTAGTTGCTCGCCATTATGACCCACTCTGACCCACTCTGACCCACTCTGACCTATCGGTACAGTGTGGGCCTCATTGCGACATTGAAGGTGACTTTTTAGAACAACAGGTAAATAAACTCCGTCCTCATCCCGTTCGCTATACTTCGCACGGGCATAAATGGGCGAAGCATTCCGTGAATAATTTGTTGGTTGAAACCAAAGATGTTGGACGGAATGCTAATGCCTCCGGCACGCTACGCGAACGCCCCTACAGGGATAAAAAAAGCACGGTCACAGACCGTGCTGAGTATAGACAAAATTTGGCTTTAAGCTTCTTTGCTTCTATTCAATACAGTCTCAAACTCGTAAACATTCTCTTCCCTAGTCAAGGGGATTTTATAAGAGTTGAGTTTTTGCTTGAAAACTAACCAGAAGAAAGGTAAGTCGTCTACCAAATATCTTTTCCAGAGCCTTTGCGGTTCCGACAAAAGCCTGTATAACCACTCTATTCCTAGAGTACTCATCCATTCAGGAGATCTTGGTTTATTGCCTGCTTCAAAGTCAAGAGTCGCACCAATTGCCAAAAATGTTTTTATGTTTGGCAATTTATCTTTATATTGTGCGATCCACTTTTCTTGTTTGGGTGCCCCTACTCCGATTGCTAATACTGTAGCTCCTGATTTTTTGATCTTGTCTACTATTTGGCTACATTCTTCTTCGTTTTTTTCAAACCCAAAAGAGGGGGAATATGAATCAACTATGATTTTTCTTCCTACCTTTTGGTTAATTTCCTCTTGAGCTTTTTTAGCTACTCCTTCGGCTGCTCCTAACAAAAAAATCTTAACTGTTTCGTTATTTTTGCAGTGGTTATAAAAGGCGGGAAACAGATCGGAACCAGAGATCTTTTCTTTTAGTGGTGTACCTAAAAACTTAGCAGCGTACATCACTATTTGACTATCGCATACTTTATAAGTAGCGCTGTTGTATGCTTTGTAGAAGTCTCGATCGTTTTGTAACTTAATAAGGTGGTCAACATTAGGCGTAAACACAATACCACCTATTTCGAGCTTTTCTAATAGCTCCACTTTGGAAACATTGTCAATCTGTAAGTTTAAAACGTTTACTTTTTTCATTGATGCCACCTCACTAATAAATATCAAGAACGGAGTAAGTTATTGTCAGAATGAGAAGTGGAGCAATATCTCTCGGAAGATAGAACACCTTTAGAGCAACTGCTTCCGTGAAATTACTTGCTTTACTTAGTCAGAATAGCAAACCTTACCCTTGGTATGTTTAAAGATTTGATAAAGTTACGTATCTAGCCTGTAAAGTTACTATGAAGATACGGATTTTACTTAGATGAGCAAGGCTTCAATCAGGCTGCCAACCCCAGAGTGGATGCCCCACCACCAGGATAAACTGTGGAAATTACTTAGAGTACGTGCGGAATGTGGGATGGAACAGCTAATCATCCAGGTCGATGAAGGGGGATACGCAACTATAGGGGAGGAAGCTGCATTGGTACAGAGTTTCCTGCACTACGCGATCGCTCGCACCCGCCAGCAGACGATCGCCAACTTCCCTAAATTGGCAGACTCCCACGTTTTTGCAACCATTCGTTATTAATAAAGTCAGGCATGGCAACGACACCCACAACGGGACGACTGGGATGATTAAGCAGCTAAGCAAAAGCTCCATCACGCTATGGACAAGACTGAAGCAAAGGCTATCGTCGGAGGGCAGGGTATTAGTCACCTGTTCCAGTGTGGCTGCGTGTATCATTTTGTTGCGCCTCACAGGACTGTTGCAGACCTGGGAATGGGGGACTCTAGACCAGTTCTTTCGTCTGCGTCTCCCGCAACCAGCGGACGATCGCATACTCATTGTTGGGATTGATGAAGAAAATCTCCTTAAAATTGGTCAATGGCCGATTCCCGATCGCGTTATGGCCCAGCTGCTGCAAAAATTGCACTCAAAAGAGCCCCGCGCCATTGGCTTAGACATCTATCGGGATTTGCCCGTCGAACCCGGTCATGCCGAATTAGAGAATACTTTTAAAAAGATACCCAACTTAATTGGGATTGAAAAACTTAAAGATAAAAATAAAAATACTTCCCAAGTACAACCCCCGCCTGTACTTAGCCAGCGCCACCAGGTTGGTTTTAATAACGTCGTTGTAGACGCCGACGGCAAAGTGCGTCGCAACGTGCTTTTCTGGTGGTCAGATGGGAAGCCACATACCAGTTTCGCACTCCAGCTGGCTTTCATTTATCTGAAGGCAGAAGGCATTGAACCAGAGTCGGCAAAAGGAACAACCTATCTCCAACTGGGTAAAAGCGTATTTCGGAGCTTTAAGTCGAACGACGGCGGCTATGTAAGAGCGGATGACAAAGGCTACCAAATTTTGGGCAGCTTTCTGAAACCGTCTACCAGTTTTCGCACTGTTTCTATGACAGAAGTGTTAGCAGACAGGATACCCCGCGATTGGGTGCGCGATCGCATCGTCCTGATCGGTTCAACTGCCATCAGCCTTAATGATTTTTTCTACACCCCTTACAGTAGCGACCTCATCAAGTCAGCACGACCTATTCCCGGCGTCGAACTGCAAGCCAATTTTATCAGCCAAATCCTCACAGCCTCCCAGTCGGGAAGAGGATTGCTCAACGTTTGGACAGAACCCATCGAATGGCTTTGGATTTGGGGCTGGTCTTGGCTAGGAGCTATTTTAATTTGGCGATCGCCCTCTCTAGTACAGTCTATCCTCATTATCCTCCTCGCCCTCTCTGGGCTCACTGGCACTTCTTACTTAGCTTTCTTGGCCAGTTGGTGGATACCCCTCATTCCCCCCCTGCTAGCCCTCGTCAGTTCTGCTATGGTCATCACAGGTTATCTTGCCCACCTGAAAGATGAGTTAAAGCGCTCCAAAGAATTCTTCCAAAACGTCATCAACGCCATTCCCGATCCTGTCTTTGTCAAAGACAAACAACACCGATGGATTGTTTTAAATCAGGCTTATTGTCAATTTCTGGGATATCCCCTCAGTACCTTAATCGAAAAGTCAGACTATGATTTTTTTCCCAGCCACGAAGCCGACATTTTCAGAGAGCAAGATGAAATAATTTTTCACAATGGCAAACCTGCGGAAAATGAAGAACCATTCACAGACGCTAGGGGAAACACACATCTCATCGCCACCAAAAGGTCACTTCACAAAGATGCCGCTGGCAACCTATTTTTAGTCGGCGTAATTCGAGATATCACTGAGCGCAAGCGACTGGAAGAAGACCTCAAGCGCACCGCAGCAGAGTTAGTTCACTACAATAGCGAACTAAAACTTTCAGAAGATCGTTTGCGTCATCTGGCTTACCACGACACCCTCACTGGTCTGCCAAATCGAAAACTATTTTACGAACGCTTCAGCCAGTCAGTAGAATGGGCTCGTGACAACGAACAACTTGTGGCTCTACTGTTTCTCGACCTAGATGGTTTCAAACAAATTAACGACACCCACGGACACGACATGGGGGATCTGCTTCTGCAAGCCGTGGCTGAACGACTAACGCGGTGCTTACGCAGCAGCGATACCGTCTCGCGTCTGGGTGGCGATGAGTTTACGGTAATCCTACCAGCAATTCCTAGCGCGTCAGATGTGGCAAGAGTCGCCAGTAAAATTCTCTCAACTATTACCCAGCCTTTTGCTTTGAAGGGAGAGACAATCAACATCACTATAAGTATTGGCATCAGCATTTTTCCCCTTAACGGTGACGAGATCGACATTCTGATTAAAAATGCCGATGCGGCGATGTACCGTGCCAAGGAATTGGGCAAAAATAAATACGAATTTTAATGAGCTATATAGTCATTGGTCATTAGTCATTAGTCATTGGTTATTAGTCATTAGTCATTAGTCATTGGTCATTGGTCATTAGTCATTGGTCATTGGTCATTGGTCATTAGTCATTAGTCATTGGTCATTGGTCATTAGTCATTGGTCATTGGTCATTGGTCATTGGTCATTGGTCATTGGTCATTGGTCATTGGTCATTGGTCATTAGTCATTAGTCATTGGTCATTGGTCAAAAAAACCTGGTTTTCTACCACAAGTATGGGAGAACCATTTTGCTCTTTTAGTATTGGCTTTAATATCATTAAAAATTAATTTAGTCAACCCGCCTAAGACCTTAAAACATACGCATTTTCTCTCTCTAAAGAGGTATTGCAAAACTTTATTAAGCAAGATTAATGTTTATCGCAAGATGGCTTGATGTTTTTTACAAATCTTTACATATCTGGCAATGGGTTCAAAAAATAACACAAACACTTTAAAACCAACCTAATGTTTGTGAAAAAAGCTGATTACTTACAAAACCTGTTCGGCAATTTCTACTGGTTGAATCCACTCCGTATTACTTAAGTAAATTTATGAAGGAGACTTAATGTTTGTATAAAGTTTCAGTGAATGTACTGAATGCGTTTATTCCGTGAATATACTGGAAATCGATGACAGGAGTTGTTTGATATGAATACTTTTTTTAGGTTCGCAAGTGTAGCAATGCTGATTACGGGGGGGTTAGGAGTAACTCCAGAAATTCCCGCTGCTACAGCAGGGCCCGATGGGCTAACTGATTTCTTACCAGGCCCAAAATCAACTTGGTTCCCTGTGTTATATGATTACACCCCATCCTGCCAAGGGAAATGCGATAGCCCTGACGACTCTAGGGGTTCTGGAACTCGCTAGTAGCAAGTCGGCTGTGGCAAGCAAGATAATTTCCCAACTGGTTTTATGTAGCAGTGAGTGGCGGAGATTGCCACCATCTGTCTTTTTGCACAAGCGTGTGAACTTGCCAGCTGGGGTCGGAGTCAGGAAAATCTATTCGGTAGTGACCGCCTCGACTTTCAGTACGAAAAGCGGCACTTTTGAGGAGCAAGTACGCTACATCAAGTAAATTGTAAGTTTCTCCCCAAGTTCGCAATTGTGCTAGGCCGATCGGTTCGGTAAATTCAACTATCTCACCGGGCTGTAGATTTATTAAATATTTACTTAGTTCCAAAGCAGCAAATTCCTGCCGCCATACTTCGACTTGGGCTAGAGCCTCCTCCAAAACATCCTGCTGGCGACAAATCCCCGCACTTCGCCACATCAGCAGGGGTAACTCTTGCCTGAGCCACTCTATCTTTGCTGTCTCGGCAGGATTAACGATCGCTAATTGCAAAATCCCCGCGTCTACGTATTCCCCCGTACCTGCGTCCTCAATTCCCAGTTCTGCCATTTGGGCACCAAACACAACACACTCTAACAACGAATTGCTAGCCAGACGATTGGCACCGTGGACGCCAGTACTAGCGGTTTCTCCCACAGCGTATAACCCAGGAATCGAAGTCTGGTTCGTCAAGTCCGTGATAATCCCGCCCATCCAATAGTGGGCTGCTGGTGCTACAGGAATCGGTTCCTCGATCGCATTAATCCCCCAATGCTGACAGACCTCAATAATATTGGGAAACCGTCGGCGGATTTTTTCAACTGGGATCGGTCGTAAATCCAACCAAACGCGATCGCCCCCAGTCTGCTGCAAATGACTAAAAATAGCGCGGCTGACCACATCTCTTGGCGCAAGTTCACCGCTGGGATGATAATCAAAAGCAAAGCGGCGTCCTTGGGAATCCACCAGGTGGGCACCTTCACCCCGCACCGCTTCGCTAATCAAAAATCGGGGGGCTCCATCCTTCGTCAAAGCTGTAGGATGAAACTGGAAAAATTCTAAATCGCGGAGAATAGCACCAGCCCGAAAAGCGATCGCCACCCCATCCCCCGTACTCACCCCCGGATTAGTAGTCTGAGCGAATACCTGACCGCCACCGCCCGTCGCCAACAGCACCGCACGAGCCCGCACCCAGATTACCTGACCTTGGTAAAACAAGCTCACTCCCTGACAATGACCATTGGCGGGATTAATCCACAAATTTAAGGCAAAAGCTTGCGATATTACCTGAATATTTTTGCGAGTCAGCACTTGTGCGGTCAAAGTACTAACAACTGCCCGACCAGTGGTATCAGCCGCATGGAGTACGCGGGGACGAGAGTGGGCTGCCTCTAGGGTCATAGCGAGCCGATCCCCATGCCGATCGAAAGCAATGCCCATATCTACCAGAGACTGAATACATCTAGGTGCCTGCTCCACCAGAAACTTCACCGCTGGCAAATCGCAAAGACCGGCACCCGCTCGCATTGTATCTTCGATGTGTAAATCTGGTGAATCCGTAGGATCGATCGCAGCCGCGATGCCCCCTTGCGCCCAATCGCTAGCAGACAGAGGCAAGTTGTCTTTAGTAATCAAGCCGACCTGTAAATAGTCTGGCAGGCAAAGTGCCGCATACAAACCAGCAGCACCCGCCCCAACGATCAAAACATCGAACTGGGTGGGCAAGTCTGGACTCTGTAAAAAACTGACATCTGAAGAATTCAAAAATCGCTCCCATAAAAATCCCACTACCAGCGTAGTGGGATTAGTTAGCATTTTGCCAGAAGCAACTGTGAAAATTGGCCCAGGGCATTGGGTAGTGGGCATTGGGTAGTGGGTAGTAGGATTCTCTTCCCCTAGCCACTAGCCCCTAGCCCCTAGCCCCTCGTTTTAACGATAGATACCGTTATTAATCCGATCGGCTCCTTGTACTAAGGCGTCTTCTACATAGGTCACCGTAAAGCTATCCAGGTTAGCTTGCAGAATTTCTTTCTGGCGATCGGAAAGCCCTGGAATGTTTAGCACATCCTCTACTTTTTCGTAAGGAGCATTTTTGACAATTTTCCCGGCCAGGGTGGGGTAAACTCCTGGGAATTGCCTGAAAGCTCGCACATTCGTGTTGTTCAAATCAATTTTTCCGCCCATCTGGCCCAGCTTTTGGTCTACCCGATTCCGCAGAACTTCTGCCGACTCAGCTGCCAATACCGGCGTTGAGCGTAAGGCGACACCAGTCAAAGAAGCCGCCATTGCCTTCTGGGGTTGCCCCAGCCATCCAAAGCTACCCAGTACCAGAGCAAATATCATCAACAAACGCAGCAATCGTTTCATAAATAAAAACCTCACTACAAGAGCGGATTAAATCCACACACAGCTTTATCAAAGATTATTATCCGGTTTATAGTACCCCAGTAAACCTACTCTTGCTTTACTTGCGATTATTGACCTTGGGGCTGCCTTTCCAACAAACTATCCAAGTCGGCAAATGTGCCTGCATAAGTCAGCGTTGGTTTATCATAACCCTTCAGATTTACGGTGTATTGCTTGAATCCAGATTGCTCGGCACCCAAAGGCAAGAGATATTTGTAGGTAGTTTCGCCCAAGGCAATATCCAGGCGCAGTTCTTTGGTAGAGGATTCCAGGCGAAAGGCCGCATTCACCGTATCGCCCAAAGCAGTATAATCGGGCCGATCGCCACTTCCCGTATTCCCCACCATTGCATACCCAGTATTGATTCCCGCCCCAATCCGCAACGGAAAAGGCAAGGGATATTGATTGTACAAATCCTCTGTCATTTTGTGGAGGTCGCTCAGAGCATGACAAATGCTGCCGACCTCCTCGTTAGAAATGCCCCGGCTACCGTGAAACCAAACCGCCATAATCGCATCGCCGATGTACTTATCAACCCAACTGCCATGTTCCCGAATAATACTGCCGGAATGACGAAACCATGTGCCAATCAACTCCGAGAGAATCTTTTCATCAAGTTGTCGGGTTAGCCCGGTAAAGTCGCGGATATCCACAACCATCACCGAGATCAGGCGGCGCACGTGCAAAGTGGAAGTTGCCGTCAAGTCATCCGACTGAGAACTGCTAGGAGCGTTAGCCTGATAGTTGACAGTGGGCGAGAAAAATTCCAATTCAGTTTGACCGAAAGTGAGACTATCGCCATGTCGCAGCGTTACGGGTACGCTTACTCTGCGCCCATTCACGAAGGAGCCATTGCGGCTACCAAGATCGATCAGATAAAATTCCCCGGTTTCCATACACTGTAACATCGCGTGGTTACGGGAAATCCAACGATCTGGCAACACAAAATTGTTGTCGTCACTACGACCAACAGTCCAGCAATAACTGCCCACTAATGGAAGGTAGCGATTACCAGATTCGGTCCGAAGTAAAAGATAAGGAGTGGTAGTGGGTTGCAACGTCACCACATGACTAAAGAAGCGACGAAGAGCCAGTCAGAGTCTTAATTTTGAAGCAATTCAGGCACTATTAATGCCCGTCATCCCTCGCAAGAGCGGTGCTGTTGGCGATAAATTCGCTCAGGCGGCTCTTGCAGCCAACCAAAACAGGCTATCTACAAAAATTGTACTCAATACTGCTCCACTAAACGCCCACCAGTGTAGCTGTCTGGAGCGTAATGGTAAAGTACCCACGATTAAAAGAACACCGACAAGTACAACAGCCCATACGATCCCCCAAGGTGTCTGAACTTGCGCGATCGCATTTTGTAAAATTGGTGTCGCCAAAGCTGGCTCTACCTGCATCAATTGTCGCCAAGAGGGCATTAGATCGACTACGTAAAAGTATATATCCGTTACCGCCGTACCAAACAGGGAACCCAAATAAAATAAACTACCCACTTTGCACCTATTTTGCGCCACACACCAAAGTGCTAAAGGCAGGCAAATCGCTTCTACTGGCAAGTGGATCGCAGGTTCCCAACGCAGCCAACCCCAATAAATCGACCCGGCCAACCAACTCCAGCTGAACCCCACCAGCAAATCTCCCCAGATCTCCGTCCTCCGACGCCTCAGTAACGCGAAACTCAATCCCACCCAGCCCGCAGTTAAAAATAAACTTAGCAGTGGCAGCAGCCGCACTAATGGCGCTTGCACAAACACCGGCACTGAAACCAAAAACGAAGCTGCCCCGAAAACCAACCAAGCTCTTTTGGAACTAACTTGCGATCGCGAAGACGCGGACTCGCTTTGCCCAGACTGGGCTGGGGAAATACAAGCAGAAACAGGTGTAAAGGCTGACAAGGTATCGTTAAACAAAGTATTATTAATTTTTGTTACTAAAGTTGATCTTATTTAAGATATCACAAAAAATATCCCCCCCCTGGGCATTTTTTTTATTTTATCGTAGTTTCTCAGGACTGAGCATTGGCATTGGTGATTAGTGATTGGGCAAAAGGTGATTGGTGCAGAGGAACCGGGAAGTGACTAATGCCCTCTTCTCCGTAGAACACCGATTCAGTAATCGCCCCTACAAGTTAAAAAGAAGCTAAAAAGGCACCAAGAAGTATTAGTGAATCGGTGTTCTAGCAAGAAAGCCCCTACCAGTCCCCAGATAGGCTATGCTCGATCGCGTGTGCTTAGAGGACGACATGGGTTTATCGAAACATCAACTTTTAACGCTTGCTAGCACCAGTTCTGCCAGCGCTCTTTTAGCTCTATTTTTAAATGCTCTGGGCACACATCTGTCAGCGGCTACAACCGCTGAGTCAGTTGCGACTCGATCGGTTGCTCAGGTAAATATATTTCAAGCCGTCATTCTAGGCATGGTGCAAGGCTTAACCGAGTTCTTGCCCATCAGCAGCACGGCGCACCTTAAAGTGGTGCCGGTAGTCTTGGGGTGGGGCGATCCCGGTGTCGCCTTTACCGCAGTGATTCAGCTGGGTAGTATTGCCGCCGTGGTGTGGTACTTTTGGCGTGACTTGACAAATATCACGATAGGTGTTATAGAAGCGATCGTCCGAAAAGATTACAATTCCCAAGACTTCCAAATCGGATTGGGAATTGTACTGGGAACGATACCGATCGTTTTCTTCGGGTTGTTAATTAAAATCCTGATTCCCGACTTTGATAACTCACCCCTGCGGAGTTTAGGAGCGATCGCGTGCGCCTCCATTTTGATGTCTCTGTTGCTGGGAATAGCAGAGCGACTGGGGACACGCAAGCGCGACTTTGACACCCTGGGCGTTAGAGATGGAGTATTGATGGGTTTAGCGCAAGCAATGGCATTAATACCCGGCGTTTCTCGCTCCGGTTCAACGCTAACAGCTGGACTATTCATGGGTTTAGAACGAGCAACGGCGGCGCGTTTTTCGTTTTTATTAGGCATTCCAGCGATTACTTTAGCTGGATTGGTAGAGCTAAAAGATGCTTTTAAGGAAGGGTTAGGTAGTGCTGGAGCGCTTCCGATCATAGTCGGCATCATCTCAGCAACAATTTTTTCATACATCTCTATCGCATGGCTGATGCGTTTCCTGCAAACACAGAGTACCTGGGTGTTTATCTGGTATAGATTGGCATTCGGGGTAGCAATACTGGGTGCGATCGCCGCTGGAGTACTGCAAAATAGCTAATAGAGTTAGTTGTCAATTGTCAATTGTCAGTTGTTTCTATACTAACTACTGACTATTGACAACGGACAACTGATAACTAACAATTACCAATGAGTGAAACTTCAATTCGTCCGGCATTAATTACCAAAGTTCTTCCAGATTCCATCGCCGCTGAAATTGGGTTTGAAATAGGCGATAGTATAATTTCAATCAACGGCGATCGGCCCCGCGACCTGATCGACTACAAGTTTTTGTGCGCCGATGAACTCTTGGAACTAGAAGTTTTAGACACCAAAGGCAACAATCATCGCGTTGAAATTGAGAAAGACTACGATGAAGACTTAGGATTGGAATTTGAGACAGCACTATTCGATAACTTAATCCAGTGCAATAACCGCTGTCCCTTCTGCTTCATCGATCAACAGCCACCAGGCAAACGAAAATCTCTCTATCTTAAAGATGATGACTATCGACTCAGCTTCCTATATGGCTCCTACTTAACCCTAACTAATCTTACCCAAAAAGAATGGGATCGCATAGAACAGATGCGACTATCTCCCCTCTACGTATCTGTTCACGCCACCGAACCAGAAGTGCGAATTCGCCTGTTAAAAAATCCTCGCGCAGGACAGATTTTAGAACATCTGAAATGGTTTAAAAAGCGGCGTCTGCAAATTCATGCCCAAGTAGTTGTTTGTCCTGGAATTAATGACGGCATTCATCTAGAGCAAACTTTGCGCGATTTAGCAAAATTCCACACTGGAGAGATTCCCGCCGTGGCTTCTGTAGCGGTAGTTCCGGTTGGGTTAACCCGGTTTCGTCCAGAGGAAGATGAACTAACACCAGTCACACCCGAAAAAGCACGAGAAGTTATTTCCCAAGTGCAGAAACTTCAGGCAGAATTTAGTAAAAAATTGAAGTCTAATTGTGTTTGGTTAGCCGATGAGTGGTTTTTAATAGCTGGACAGGAATTACCGCCAGAATCCCACTATGAAGATTATCCGCAAATTGATAATGGTGTCGGTTCGATTCGCTTATTCTTGAGAAAATTTGCCGAAGCTGCTAATAATTTACCATTGCAAATTTTCCCATCACGAACATTTACTTGGGTAGTGGGAAATGCAGTTGAGTTAGCGTTTCAGCCAATTTTGCAGCGACTGAATCAGGTGGAAGGATTGCAGGTAAATATGGCAGCTTTTCCCAGTCGATATTGGGGGCAAAATATTAGCGTTACAGGTTTGTTGACAGGTCAAGATTTGTTAGAAAACTTGCAAGGAAAAGATTTAGGAGATGGGATATTATTGCCAGCTTTGATGTTGAAGCATGGAGATACTCGGTTTTTGGATGATATGACAGTTAACGAAGTTGCGGATAAGTTGGGAACGAGGATTTTTCCAGTGTCGGGTGTTGAGGGATTGATTGAGGGTTGTGTACAGGTAGGGTATGGGGCGGGCGGGACGCCCACCCCACAAGAGTAAAAAAAATGGAGCGGTTTTCTCTTGTGGAGCAGGCGTCTCGCCTGCTTATAACTTCACCTCTACCATCTGAAATAAAATATCCAGCCCCATGTAAAATGAAAGAGCCAAAATTTAAAATAAGTCAGAGAAAGCTACCCCATTGGGAACTAGATGGAGCGGTGTATTTCATCACTTTCAATACTTGGGAAAAACTAGAAATAACCCCAGAGGCTAGAAAAGTTGTTTTCAATGCCTGCAAGTTTTTTGACAACCAAAGATATAAAATATTTTGTCTGGTGGTAATGCCAGATCATGTACATATGCTGATTCAACCATTGCCAAAGTTTGGTGATAAATTTTGGTCACTTAGTAGCATTATGCACAGCATTAAAAGCTACAGTTCAAGACAAATTGCTAAGGTAATGAAACATATTGGCACAGTTTGGCAAGATGAGCGGTATGACCACGTTATTAGAAATGAAGAAGAGTTTCTGGAGAAGTGGGAATACATTAGGCAAAATCCTGTGAAAGCTAACCTTTCATCTACGCCAGAAGAATATCCCTTTTTCTGGCAAACATCTGATTGAGGGTGCGATATTGCCAACCGTTCACGAAGAAGCTTTGCTATATGCCAATATACTATCTAATCATCAGCTGCGATCGCCTCCTCTATTTCCGAACGGTATACTTCCGAACCTGCTAGGATATAAACTACTGTAAAGGCAAATTATCGCCATATCCAAATAAAACCCAGATTTTATGCCTAAACCAGCAGATATCGGCACCAAGCGCTTGATTAGTCTGGCACCCGACCGTTGGGTACAATGGGTAACCCAAATTCCCGATGTCCAAGTGCGAGATATCATCACCTCCGAATTCCAACGCCGAAATAGCCTTTCAACAACCTCTTCCCTCCCTCATCCCCTTTGTACCCGTACTTAAGGGAGGCGGTGAGGAGTCCGCAGTAAGACAAGCTTTGCAGGTTTTGCGAACCGATCGACAATTAAACGATTTGGAACCCCTGCTGGCCTTTTTTGCTAGCTTCGTATTAGAAACTCCTCTAGTTCAGCAAATCATGAGGTGGGATATGGCAGTTTTACGAGAATCTCCCTGGTATCAAGAAATTTTGCAGCAGGGTATGCAGCAGGGTATGCAGCAGGGTATGCAGCAGGGTATGCTTTCCGGTATTGCCTTGGGTTTAGAACTGAAATTCGGCACCCAAGGGTTACAACTCATGCCAGAAATTCGCCAAATTGAAGATATAACTCGATTAGAGGCTATTCAGTCAGCAATCAAGACGGCGACCAATCTGGATGAAATGCGTCAAATCTATAGATAATCGAATAGATTGATGAATTTACAACTTACTGGGTCGGACCGATCGCAATACTGCTCGGTATTTGGGTAGGATCTGTAGGGGCGAAGCACTTGCGCCGAAATTTTTGGGTATTAGAAATAACATCATTACGCAAGTGCTTCGCCCTGACCGGCCACAATTTATCACCCAAACCCTAGATTTTTTGCTTTGTTAGCTTCGCCCCTACAAAGCCACAAATATCCAAAACCCTAGCAGTATGGAAGCTCTAGCATCCCACCTCCCCAGAAGACAGGCAAAAGTGCGATCGGCCCATCGGAGTACCTTCCCAAAGCTACGCTGCTGTAGAAATCCGCCCGTTCCCTACAATAGCGAATGTAAGTAAACGTTGCTCATGGTTTAGCAATGTACTTAAATACAAAAACAATGGGCCACATCCACATCATTCGCGACTTTTACTCATTTGCAGAACAAGTTAATCGCACCATACGCATCTTTACCCCCGACGCCTACGATCGGCAACCTGACAGGCGCTTTCCGGTGCTGTATATGTTCGACGGACAAAATATCTTTTCTGACCCCGAATCTGCTGTATACGATACTTGGTGCGCCAACACCACACTAGAGCGCTTGGTATCTGAACTCACTATCCAACCTTGGATTATTGTCGGTATCGACCACTTACCAAACCGCATCGAAGAGTATTCCCCTTGGATAGGCGGTCGCGCTCATTTAACAGCAGAGTTTTTGATTAATCACTTAAAGCCTTACATCGATCGCACTTACCGCACCTTCCCAGAAACCGAAAATACCGCAGTCATGGGATCTAGTATGGGCGGATTATTTTCCCTATATTTAGGCAAAACCTATCCCCAAATTTTTGGGCGAATTGGCGGTATTTCTCCGGCGCTGATGTTCGGGGGTGGCCAAATGTTTTATTACTGGGATAGGCACACCCGCTTTGGGTCTAAAATACTGCTGTACGTCGGTAGCAAGGAGCAATATTCCTTCTACGGAGTTGGGTTGGATTATGTACCAATTACCCAAGACTTTTACAATCGTTTGAAACAGCTTGGTTACAACGATTCTGAGTTGCACTTTGTGCTAGCAGAAGGTGAGATCCACCACGAAACTTCTTGGCAAAAACAGCTACCGGCTTTGATGACTTGGTTGCTTGCGCCACAAGCAAATACCAGCTTTTTTTAGCTTAGCGCCAAACTTAAATTAAATGGGCGACCGGGGGCTCGAACCCCGAACCACCAGATTAAGAGTCTGCTGCTCTACCATTGAGCTAGTCGCCCGTCGAATTGCTATCTTAGCAAATTTAATTGTATTTGTGTAGCGATCGCATAAAATTTCTCACACCAATGAACTGACAGGCTGATGTTTTGGCAATGAGAAAGTCCGGGAACCCTTGTCCCGACTGGGCAAGAACTGGCAATCCTTCATAATTTGGTAGAGGTTGACATCTTTCTCTAGAAGGCAGGCGTGACCGCTTTCCGGTAGCACCACCGTTTGAGCGTTAGGTAGTCTGTTTGCTAGGTGTTCGGCTTCAGTCACAGACGGGAGGAGACGATCAGAACCACCTGCAACAATCAGCACGGGTTGGGTGATGCGATTTAACTCGATATCCTCAACGTTAAACTCTCTGAGCAAAGACAGTCGCCAAACAGCGGTTTTCTGGGGTACCATCTGCACAGCTTCCATCAGGGCTTGGCGATCGCTTGGTGCAATCCGTCCCAAAGCCGCCAAAACCGGCAAACCCACCATCGAGCCGAACTGATAAAAGTACTCTGGCACAATTTGAGTCAGCGGGATGCCAAAATACATCCAAGGACGACGACTGATGGAAGAAGCCGGATTGACTAAAATCAGCCGCTCAAAAAGTTTAGTAGCTCGTAGCGCCACTTCGATCGCCAAACAACCACCAAACGACTCGCCGCACAAATAAACCGATCGCTTGGGGTCTTGCTTTATTTCTGCTTCTATCAGCGCCACAACCTTGTCCGTCAGAACATCCCAGCTAGTCAGATCGTCGGCTGGTATCGCCAAACAGCGGATATCAAACCCTGCTTCTAAACCAGCAGTTTGCGATCGCAATAGCTGACCCGTACCATCCATTCCAGGCAGAAACACAAACAGCGGACATTCAGGCTTAATTTGTTTGGGCGTTAAGAAACAAGGATGACTTTTTATCTGTGGCATCGTTCGATTTTAGATTTTAGATCAAAGGATTTTGGATGGTTCTGCATTCCCCATTTCTGCTTAATAACAGCCCAGACGGAGCAGTTCGGCAATTTCAGTCTGACAGTACTGCGTGATTTCAGCAACGACTGCTTTTGCCTGTTTCCCATGATAGTATTCCCGCTGGGAAGCACTTATCCAACAAGGACGACCGATCGAAACGTTCACCCGGCGATATACTATCAGCGGATGCCAGCCCGATCGATCGAACAACGGCTCTGATGGGTCAAAAAAGCTCAGCAGCTTCAGCGGAACCGCTGAGTTGACGCTCTCCTCAACAGAAGCGATCGCCACAGGCAAAACCACCAAATCCGGCACCGTCGCCCGCAACGCCAGATGAGCAAATCCCCTTTGGAACTTCCCTATTTTCTCAGGCTCGCTAAATTCCACCATCGGTTGCGCTCCTTCTGGAAACACTCCCACCACCTGCTGCGCCTGTAAGAGCCGGATCGCCTGATGGAAAAAATGCTGTTGCCGATGTTCTGGTTCCTCCAACGGGAAGCACCCTAACCTTGTCACAATCTCCCGCATCACCGGCACTTGGCCCATGTAATGATGGCAAGCAAAACGAATTGTACGTCCTACAGACGCCATCAGCAGCGGTGCATCCATAAAGCTGCGATGATTGCTCACCACTAGCACCGGCCCACATTGAGGGATGCGATCCTCATGATGCAGAAACAGCCGCGTGCCCGTGGCAGCCAGAAACGAGTGAGAAATCAGCCGTGGACTATCAGAATACATGGGTTAGCGACATTAATGGCAATAGGGAAGACATTCCTCTTAATAATTGTTAACTTTATTGTACTAGCAGCCACAAATACCCCAGGGTAGAGACACCTCAACCTTGGATTTTAGAAATAGTTTTTATGTTCGATTAGGGCTAGAAGGTGAATCTTAACCCTATTATTACAGCATTAAGTTTTTTTTATATGGTGTATAAAAAAAACAAATAAAATGAGTTAGTCGAGTCTCTCATGTATGATTAGAAACAGTTTTAGAATATTACTTTGCTTTTTACCATGAATTCTATCGATAAAAATAAAAACACTTTTGCTCTTACAACACCGCTGTACTACGTAAACGACTTACCTCACATTGGTAGCGCTTATACAACGATCGCAGCGGATGTAATAGCCAGATTTGAAAGACAGCGCGGCAAATCCGTCCTGTTAATCACCGGAACTGACGAACACGGGCAGAAAATTGAGCGCACCGCAGCAGCTCGCGGGCTAGAGCCTCAAGCACACTGCGACGAAATTGCCGCCGGATTTCAGACACTTTGGCAAAAACTCGACATTCAGTACGACAGATTTATCCGCACCACCGCTCCCACCCACGAAGCTATTGTCAAAGAATTTTTCCAGCGCGTGTGGGAATCTGGCGACATCTACCTAAGCCAGCAAAAAGGCTGGTACTGCGTCTCCTGCGAAGAATTTAAAGAAGAACGCGAACTTCTAGAAGGACGCCGCTGCTCCTTACACCCAAACAAAGAAGTAGAGTGGCGAGACGAGCAAAACTACTTCTTTCGGCTCTCCAAATACCAAAGCCAGCTAGAAGAACTTTATCAAACAAGACCCGATTTTATTGGGCCATCAAGCCGCCGCAACGAAGTGCTTAGTTTCGTCAGTCAAGGACTCCAGGACTTCTCCATTTCGCGGCTAAACGTGGAATGGGGCTTCCCGATGCCAATTGACCCCTCTCAGACCATCTACGTATGGTTTGACGCCCTACTAGGCTACGTTACAGCCCTGCTCGATCCGGATACCGAACCAACCTTGGAGAATGCTTTATCCAAATGGTGGCCGATTAACTTGCACCTAATTGGTAAAGATATCTTACGCTTTCATGCCGTTTACTGGCCTGCTATGCTGATGTCCGCTGGTGTGCCAATACCAGACAGGGTGTTTGGACATGGTTTCTTAACCATGAACGGACAGAAAATGAGCAAAAGTATTGGCAACATCATCGATCCCGTGGCATTAGTCAACCGCTACGGCGCAGATGCCGTTCGCTACTACTTCATGAAAGAAATCGAATTTGGGCGTGATGGCGATTTTAACGAAAAAGAGCGGTTTATTCCCATACTCAATGCTGACCTGGCAAACGATTTGGGCAACTTGCTCAATCGGACGCTGAGTATGGCGCGTAGGTACTGCGGCGACAAAGTGCCTCCTATCAGTGGCAAAGACATTCCCCCAGATAATCCCCTGAAAGCCATTGGCAGCGACTTGGGATCGCGAGTCGCTCAAGCTTACGAAAACCTCGCTTTTAGCAACGCAACAGAAGCCGTTCTTACCTTGATTCGCAGCGGCAACAAATACATTGACGAGCAAGCACCTTGGAAGCTATACAAGCAGGGAAACCAGCAGGCAGTCGAGCAAGTGCTTTACGCTGTTTTAGAATCGGTGCGTCTGGCGGCCTATCTCCTTTCGCCCATTATCCCTAATATCAGCAATGACATTTACCAGCAATTAGGTTTTGATACGAACTTTAATGACAAAACACAAATTAATGTTTCAGCAGCTTTCATTATCCATGCTAATTGGGGAATTCTACCTAATAGCCAGACTTTAGGCGAACCCCGACCCGTGTTTGGGCGACTAGAACTGCCGGAAACGGGTTCTGCTTAGAAAAGGTCGAGCTATTGGAGATGCTATAAATCTGAAAAGATAGCATCAATTGATTGATTCATAAAAAAAGAGGCATAACAATCATGTTCAATAATTTGGAAAGAGATTCAGTATTTACGCCAGAGCAAGTTCTAGTAAATCGCGGTCGAGTTGCCATTTTTATTGATGGATCGAATTTGTTTTATGCTGCATTGCAACTGGGAATGGAAATAGACTACACCAAGTTGCTGTGCCGATTAACGGCTGGCTCTCGACTGCTGCGTTCTTTCTTCTATACTGGAGTCGATCGGACCAACGAAAAGCAGCAGGGTTTTCTCCTGTGGATGCGCCGCAACGGTTACCGAGTGATTGCCAAAGACCTCGTACAACTGCCGGATGGTTCCAAAAAGGCTAACCTAGACGTGGAAATAGCCGTAGACATGATGGCTTTGGTAGGCTCCTACGACACAGCTGTTTTGGTCAGTGGCGATGGGGATCTTGCTTACGCAGTGGATTCAGTCAGTTATCGCGGCGTTCGCGTGGAAGTAGTCAGTCTGCGCTCCATGACGAGTGATAGTTTGATCAATGTAGCAGACCGTTACATTGACTTGGAAAATATTAAGGAAGATATCCAAAAAACTCCTCGTCAGGGTTATACCTATCGTCCGTTTTCTGCCATTGGTTTGATGGAAGATCACAAGGATAACGACTAAAAATTCATTGACCGTAGTTGAGGTGATAAATTTAGTGTAAAGGTTGTAGGTTGGACTATTGGCACGAAACCCAACTTATTAGTCTGGTGATGTTGGGTTTCGCTCTCTTCAACCCAACCTACGAATGATTAGTTGTAGGTTGGGTTGAGGAACGAAACCCAACTTAATTAGGACTTACGCATTTGATTTTGCACCTACTACATCTAGGGGCAATTCATGAATTGCCCTTAGATGTAGGGGAAAAATATCAGAAAAAGAGGGGCAGCTTTGAGGATAATTCATCTAAGCAAAATACTCCCGCTAAACCTGTTTTTGTTACTGCTACTGTTTGGCGTAGCAGCTTGTCGTGGCAATAGCCGCACAGCGAAAAAACTGGCTCAAGATAGTCAATTGGCTCAAGAGAGTGCGACGGGAAAAAGCCTTGATGGCGGTTTTACCTTCAATGCGGTTACTCTGGATCAAACTGATGAGCGGGGAAATCCTATATGGAAAATTAAGGCGAAGCAAGCTGTATATAGCAATAACAATAAGATTGCACAAATCGAAACTCCGATTGGTGACTTGTTCCAAGATGGAAAGTTGCTTTATCACGTTACCGGACAGGAGGGGGAGGTGCATCAGGATGGCCAGAAAGTTTTTCTCAAAGGCAATATTGTCGCCACTGATATTCAGAACGGAGTGGTATTGCGCGGCAATGAATTGGAATGGCGTCCGCAAGAAGATATTTTGATTGTCCGCAATCAATTGACTGGTACTCACAAACAAGTCGATGCAACAGCACAAGAAGCGCGAGCATTTAGTCGGGCAAAGCGAATAGAATTAATCGGTAAAGTGGTGGCGATTTCCAAACAACCAACCTTGCAAATGAGGACGGAGCATTTGATTTGGGAGATGCAACAGGAAAAAATGTTTAGCGATCGGCCCGTCCAAATTGACCGATATGTTGGTACTGCGATCGCAGATCGGGGCGTAGGCGATACAGGAGAAGTTGACCTCAAAACTAAAATAGCGACACTGAGAAAAAATGGTCAATTGAATGTGTTAGATCCACCCCTCCAGATTTCTAGCGATTTAGTAGTTTGGAATGTTGAAGCCAAAACAGTAGTTTCAGATAACCCTGTGCGAATTTTTCATCGCGTCCAGCTATTGACTATGACTGCCAATAAAGGTCGAGTCGATTTGGAACCTAAAATTGCTTATTTGAACGGCAATGTTTACGGTGTGGGGCAGCGTCCGCCATCTCAAATGCGGACAGATAAAATGACGTGGTATCTTCCTACTGAGTCATTTGAGGCTGTCGGCAATGTGTTCTACAAACAGATTGACCCGCCGTTGACTTTAACCGGCCCCAAAGCCGTTGGTAAACTAAAAGACCAAACAATTGTGATTAGCGGCGGTAGTGACGGCGGTAGGGTGGTCACGGACATTATTCCTTGACTGATTGGGAGCAAACAAAGAATGTTTAGAATTGGCATAACTTTTGATGAAAAATGAACATCACCGAGTACATCGAATCTAAACGAAATGCCAAAAAGAAAATCCCCTCGGAGATTCGGGAACGATGGAACAATCGCATCCTAAAGAGGGAATTGCAGACGATGGGTGAGGCTGGAGCAATCCAATATCTGGCAGATTACGGTAGGGGTATTGCTGTGCCGAAAGTTGTCCATTTGGCACTATGCGCTGAGTCAGAAGGTTATCCTCTGATGGCACAGGGTTTTTGGAAGAAAGCGTTTGAGATGGAGACAGGAAATATTGCTCCTGTTGAGAAATTAAATAATAATTTGGATGCAATTCCTGACCCTACTCCCACCAGAAGTAAGACAGTCCTCGATCCACCTGTTGTCCCAGAGTTACCCCCTCACTTGCAACCGGGGCGCATTGTTACTATGCAACCAGTAGACGCACCGTTCGATCGGGCCTACTACATTAACGATCCGCGTTACTGGGGTCAGCCTAAAAGGGATGGGAATAGAGTAGTCTTAGTTGCTACGTCCGATCGCATCTACTATCAGTCGCGCTCCACAAATATGAGGGCGCAACCCTCAATTGAGATTAACCAAGCATTACTCGATGTTGCTAACAAAAAAGGAACATTTATTTTAGATGGGGAACTGTACTATCGATCGATAACTGGAAGCGAACACCGCACTGGCGCTCAAGCTGCTACTGTCAACATTAATCAGGGATCGCCAACTACTCAACCAATAGCAGTGTATGCTATTTTCAAAGCTTTGCTGTTTGAGGGACGGGATCTGACTGTGATGAGTGAAGCAGCACGGATTGAAGCAGCAGAGCGAGTAAGGGAGTACCTACCAGCGATCGAAGCATTTGAAATCGTCCCTACTGCGCGTACTTTTGAAGAGAAAACATTGCTAGCTCAAACGCAGGAGTCTTTGGAACGAGAAGGAGAAGTTTGGGTACAACATGATTGTACTTATGTTGGCGGCAAAGATACGCGCACATTTCCAATGGTACGGACAAAGTATTGCTTGGAATTAGACTTGGTGATTACTGAGTTAACTCTCACAAAAGTTGCCGGACGACCGTTTAGCGCCATAATGGTAGCTCAAGATATTGAAGGTAAATTAGTAGCGATGGGGTCGGTAGGAACGGGATTTTCTCAAGAAGATATGCAAGAAATCGCCCGTCGTCATGCCGCAAATCCAGGGAAGGTGAAGATCGTAGTGCGATCGCAAGGATTAACCGAAAATGGAAAGTTGTGGCATGGGCGATTTGTGGGATTCTGTGAGGAGATCTGAGGCTAGATCTAGCCTCCAAAAAGGATTTGATTGCGAACAGGAGCGCCCAAACGACTAGCATCGCCGTAGCTAGAAGGACTGGGGAGAACGACTTTTGGTGGAACTGATGCTGCACCCCACTGCTGCAACAACATTTGTAGAAATCGATCTTGTCCGACGCGAAGACTTGGCACATCGTTGCCTCGGTTGATGATAGCAAACCAAACCAGACCGCGATCGCGCGTGGGAATTACTCCAGCCAGCGCACTCACATTCCGCAGAGTACCTGTTTTTACAACCGCAGCAGATGGGATGTGCCGCCTTACCAACGTACCAAGACGATCGCGACCGGAAATTGGGAATAAGTCGCCAATAGTTAATCCTAGAGGCTGCAATTTGTTTTGAATCGCCTGTAACATGGCGCAGACAGCCCTTGGGGAAATCTGATTGTCCACTCCGAGTCCAGACCCATTCACCAGATGAATTTCCGACTGGGGAACCTCAGCTGCCTCAGCAGCAAGCGATCGCACAACTGTAGCTCCTCCCAACGAAGTTGCCAACATCTCAGCCATTTCATTGTTGCTGTAAATGTTCATGTGCTTCAAGATTTGCGCCAAGGTGAGAGAGCGGTGACGCAATAATAAGATTTGTTTTCGATCCCCCCCTTGCTCTTTATTAAGGGAGCGATCGACTTTCACAGTACCTGCGATCGCAATCTGGGGTTTTGGCGTCCCCTTGGGCATCGACAAATAATATCGGAAGCTAGTATCCTTCGACCAAGTGCGGGCGTTTAATGTTTGTTTGAGCATCTGACCCGCCAGAGCTGGATTAGAGTTGTAATTCATATAAAAATTGCCCTTAATCACCAAATTGCCAGTAACGCGCTTGATACCCATACGGCCCAGCGCGTTGCCAACTGCGATCGCCTCCTCCCAAACGAATAAAGGATCGCCGCTGGCAGTGACCACCAAATCACCCTGCAACACACCATTATTTATCGGCCCTGTGGCGCTAAAAAGCGTCTCAAACTGGTGTGAAGGAGTCCAGGTAGATAGTGATGCTAAAGATGTGGCAATCTTCGTCAAAGAGGCAGCTGGCAGCGGCACAGTCCCCTGGTTACTGGACAGCAGCGCTGGCCCGGACTGAATCCACACTCCCTGAACATTAGTCACCGAACCTTTTTTAGACAATTCCTTCAGGTATTGCTCCAACGTAGTTGCCGTTTCCGGTTCTGGAGCAGCTGGCAGAACAAATGCGCTTGTACCCGGCCATGTCATTGCCTTAAAGGCATCCAGATCGGAGCGGCGCATTCCTGCCATATCTAGCCATACAGACATTAACCCAGTGCTAAATAATTCCAGCATTTTTTTCTCTGCTTTACATTCGATCGGGGACTGGAGGAGTGGGGGAGCTGTCTCTTATACACATCTGACGCTGCGAATAGAGAGGTGTAGATCTCGGTGGTCGCCGTATCATTAAAAAAAAAA
>ENA-ORBV01001738-ORBV01001738.1-microbial-mat-metagenome-genome-assembly--contig:-NODE-1738-length-47769-cov-11.967458_pt1 | contig 47769 bp, 45 predicted proteins | sample MGYA00237777_ERZ505514 | MGnify/ENA primary metagenome ERZ505514 (study PRJEB26160, sample SAMN06269048) | microbial mat metagenome | isolation source: Oligotrophic lake microbial mat | place... | reverse complement strand
ACATCTTGTAGGGGCAAGGCAATGCCTTGCCCCTACCCAGCGATTGGATCTGTAGCCGTCATGCTTTAAATTGGTATGAGATTAATCCGATAAAAGGCTCAACAGCAAAAAGACAGCCTTACCATTGGTAGGGCTGTCTCTAGGCTTTTAACAATTCAACCTGAACTAAGCAGCAGCCAGGTTCTTAGCGGCAAAGTCCCAGTTAACCAGGTTATCAAGGTAGTTCTTGATAAACGCAGGACGAGCATTCTTAAAGTCGATGTAATAGGCATGTTCCCAAACGTCTAGCGTTAGGAGCGCCTTCTGCCCATGAGCGACAGGGTTTTCAGCGTTAGGGGTTTTGATCACTTTCAAAGTGCCACCATCATCAATGAGCCATGCCCAGCCACTACCAAACTGAGTCGTAGCAGCAGCCGTGAATGCTTCTTTGAATTTGTCGAAGCTACCGAAAGCAATATCGATCTTAGCAGCAAGCTCGCCAGTAGGCGCGCCGCCACCGTTGGGCGCAAGACTATCCCAAAAGAAGGTGTGGTTCCAGACTTGAGCGGCGTTGTTGAAAATACCTGCTTTAGAAGCATCTTTGAAGGAGACTTTGATGACTTCCTCAAGCGGCTTGTCAGCCAGTTCGGTATCTGCAACCAATTTATTCAGGTTGTCTACATACGCCTTGTGATGCTTGCCGTAGTGATACTCGAAGGTTTCGGCTTTCATACCGTGCGACTCAAGAGCGTTAAAGTCGTAGGGAAGGGGGGACTGCTCAAATGCCATGTGTTCTTCTCTCTGTTTAATTGGCGTTTAGATTCTAAAACCTATCCACAAGTTTCACTTGTGAGTTTTGCACGTGCGATCGCGCTGCAATCAATTGACTGTAAGAGTCTGAGAAGCGCACCGAAACAGAACTTAACGTCTAAATTCTATCGCATAAGCACGGGTTAAATCAGCCTTCAGAATTCCTCCTGAAGATAGAGATTCGTTAGCTGCTTGAAATGCTGCTGGCGGGGAATGTGAGGAAACGCTAACTTTTGCCTCACTTTAAAAGCGGTGTCATGAACTGATGACCCTGATCGGCAGGGATTACAGCCAACCAGGGGCGGAGACGCGATCGTAAGACGCAGCTCGACAACGCCAGGGTTCTCTATAATTTTGGTAAAGGCAGAGACATTCCGTCCTGAACTGAACTATTGAGTCTACTTGATTTGCCTCCGGTTCTCAGTCCACTGCCGTTTCCAGCCAACCTGATGACGCTGGCTAACGGGTTAACGATCATTCACCAGCACACGCCGACTCCTGTAGCTGCGGTTGATGTTTGGGTTAAGGCAGGCGCGATCGCCGAACCCGACGAATGGGCTGGCATGGCGCATTTTTTAGAACACATGCTTTTCAAAGGCACCGAGCGGCTGGCTCCCGGTGCCTTCGATTTGGCGATCGAGCGACGTGGCGGCATCACGAACGCAGCCACTAGCTACGACTACGCGCATTACTTCATGACAACAGCGACGCAGCACCTAGAAGAAACATTGCCTTACCTGGCAGAGTTGCTTTTACACGCGGCCATTCCAGACAGCGAGTTTGGGCGAGAGCGGCAGGTGGTGCTGGAGGAAATCCACCAGTCTTACGACAATCCTGACTGGCTAGCGTTTCAGTCGCTCAACGAGATGGTGTATCAGCGCCATCCCTATGGACGTTCGATTTTGGGCACGGAGGAGGCACTGATGGCGCGATCGCCTGCCGAAATGCGTCAGTTTCATCGCGCCCACTATCAGCCAGAGAACATGACAGTGGTGGTGGTGGGCGACATGCCCAAAAGCGCGGCGATCGACCTGGTGAGCCAAACGTTTCAGTCGTTTACGCCCCCCCTCGACTGCCCTCGTTACGTGTCAGAAGCCGAACCGCCCATTACCGACATCCGCCGTCAGGAGATCCATTTACCGCGACTGGAGCAAGCCCGGTTACTGATGGCATGGATTGGTCCAGGAATTGACTCGCAGTCGCAGAACCTTGATGAACAACTGCAAGCGGCGTATGGGTTAGATATTCTTTCGGTGCTCCTTGCTGAAGGGCGCACATCGCGTCTCGTACGTGAACTACGTGAAGAGCGCAATTTAGTGCAGGCGATCGGCAGCAGCTTTTCGCTTCAGCGGGAGTCAGGGTTGTTTACCATCAGTGCATGGCTCGCTCCAGAGCATTTGGAGCGTGTAGAGGCAATTATTTGCGATCGCATCTCCCAACTGTCTGCCACGCCAATTTCTGAAGCCGAACTGGCTCGCTGTAAACGCCTGCTCTGCAACGATTACGCTTTTTCCACTGAAACCCCTGGTCAACTAGCTGGGCTTTACGGGTATTACAGCATCCTTGCTCATCCTCAGGTTGCCACTACGTATCCGCAGCGCCTTCAGGCAATGCAAGCAACCGACCTTCAATGCCTCGCTAACCGCTATCTCTCTCCTTATCACTACGCTGCTACAGTGGTTAGACCGTTGTCATAGGCATAGGGGTGTTTCAAAGCTGTTGTATGTATCCCTTGTAGGGACGTTACATGTACGTCCCTACAAAAGGGTTCGCTCTTCGTAATTAAGGATAATTTCGTGACTTTAGGCATTAAACAATCTCCCCAAACCCGTACCGTGCTCCTTAACGGCATGGTTGTGCTGATATGGGAAAATCCATCCGCAGACATTGTTGCGGCGCGGATCTTTATCCGTGCAGGCAGCCAGTGGGAAGCGCCTCAAACGGCAGGGCTGTCGCACTTGCTTTCGGCTGTACTCACAAAAGGCACCGAGCAGCGATCGTCCCTACAGATTGCCGAACAGGTTGAATCCGTGGGCGCAAGCCTTGGCACCGACTCAGCGACAGACTACTTTCTCCTGAGCCTTAAAACCGTCTCCGCAGACTTTGCCGACCTGTTGCAGTTAGCCGGAGAACTCTTGCGATCGCCCAGCTTTCCGCAGCACGAGATCGATTTAGAACGCCGCCAGACCATTCAAGCCATCCGCTCACAGCAGGAGCAACCGTTCTCGATCGCCTTTGACCAGCTACGGCGGATCATGTACGGAGATCATCCCTACGCACTGTCTGGCTTAGGTACTGAAGCGAGTGTGACACAGCTTGAGCGCACTGATCTCCAACGTCATCACCAAACCCACTTTCGCCCAGACAACATCGTCATCAGCCTCTCTGGTCGCCTTCAGCCTGATGCCGCGATCGCCCTTGTAGAGAAGGTCTTTGGTGACTGGCAAGCACCTGCTACGCCCTTACCCGTTCTGAGTTTGCCTGCGATCACGTCTAAGCCCGTGAGAGCCGCGATCGCACAAGAAACCCAGCAGTCGATCGTCATGTTGGGCTACTTGGCACCCGCTGTTGTCCGTGAACGCGACGAGACGTTAGGGAACGGTGCAATCGCCGCTTCGCCGCTGCTCACTGCCTCTATGCAGGAATACACTGCGCTCAAACTGCTCAACAGCTACTTGGGCAACGGGCTGTCCAGCCGCCTTTTTGTCGAACTACGCGAAAAGCGGGGTTTAGCCTACGACGTTTCTGCCTTTTATCCAACTCGGCTCCATCCAGCGCAGTTTGTGGTCTACATGGGTACGGCTCCTGAAAACACTGCGATCGCGCTGGAGGGCTTAAAGGCAGAAGTCGATCGGCTGCGAACCCACCCCTTTGACCCCGAAACGTTGCAGGCAGCGAAAGATAAAATCCTGGGACAGCACGCCCTCGGCAAGCAAACCAACGCTCAAATTGCTCAAACCTTCGGCTGGTACGAAACACTAGGCTTGGGAATCGACTTCGACACCCAGTTTCAGGAGCAGGTGCGTGCTGTTACGGTTGAAGCGACTCAAGTTGCGGCAGACCGCTACCTTGTTGAGCCGTATCGTTCTCTCGTCGGACCAAGTGCAGTTGTGAAGGAATAAACGACATCTCCATAATTCCACTGAGTTTTTTCTTCAAAGCCATTGAAAAGGGTCGGGAAATTACGGAATACGCCACACTACTAAAGCGGTAGGCTTGTTTCAAAGGGTGCTCAGATGCACTACAGGGTGCAATTTGCTCAAGTATGTGGCTTAAATTGACTTGAGGCTGGTGAGTAGACTCGACTCAAGGCGATCGACCCCAACAGTACAGTACGACGATTTGAGCGAAGTCATGGTCTGGCAGTTTGCCACGTCTAAGCGATGACGTTTGCAGTTTGAGCGTTCATCACCCTTCAAAAGCTTGACCCCCATAGCTGGTTACACCCAAACAGCGAAATTATGAACAGCGACCTTGCAACGGTAGAGACAGCGCTTGCAGCTTCCCGCGAGACAGTGTTGCCCTCTAAGCATGATCCTCTGACAGTTGATGGCTCTACAGCCACTTGCACCAGCACGCTTATAGTGGATGCAGCCCAGGCTATAGCAGAGCGGTCACTGCACGAGGGTTTTGAATACTATCAGACAGGGCAGTTTGAAGCGGCGCTAAAAACATTCCAGCAGGCTTTTTTACTCTGCCGCGATCGCCAGGACGATTACGGACAAGGGAAAGCCCTGAGCGGTTTGGGTTTGACTCATTACAGCCTGAGAGATTATGCGAGAGCCATTAAATACTCCAGGCAAAGCTTAGACATTGTGCAACCGCTTCAGGATCGCCGCAGCATTGTCAAAATTCTCAGCAATTTAGGCAATGCTTATCGTCATCTTAAGGAGCCTACGAAGGCGATCGAGTGTCAGCAGCAAAGCCTGACCATCGCTCAAGAAATTGGCGATTGTCGAGGTGAAATGGCAGCGCTCAATAATCTGGGACTAGCACACAAAGCCTTGGGCGATCACCAAACTGCGATCAACTACGAAGAACAGAGCCTGGTCATTGCTCGCAAACTCCAGGATGACTTGACCGAGGAACAAATTCTGAAAAACCTGGGCAATGCCTGTTATGCCCTGGGTAACTACGCTAGAGCGATCGACTACTACCAGCAGCGCTTAGTGCTGGCACGGAAACACAGCGATCGCCGCACCGAAGGACAAATTCTGCGAAATTTGGGCAATGCTTGCTACGCCCTGGGTGACTACGACCGTGCCATTGAATACAGCAAGCAATGGCTACACGTTACCCAAGAAACTCAAGATCGACGTGGCGAGGAGCAGGCGCTTGGTAGCGTTGGCGTTGGTTACGATGCGCTTGGAAACTATGCTAGAGCGATCGACTACTATGAGCAGCGGTTGGCGATCGCCCGCAAAATGAAAGACCACCGCATCGCCGAGCAGGTGTTGGGTAGCCTCCGCGTCGCCTATTATGCGCTTGGTGATTACGCGAAAGCCACAGACTGCACTGAACAACGCCAAGCCCTTCTGGGAACAACCTGAGCTAGCCTTATAACCGCTGCTCAGAACGGCTTTCATACCCAAGGCGTTAAATTTTTATGGCAGCGACGTTTAATGTCAGGAGATGGTGACGGCGAGATGCCTGCTTCACAACCCTAAGCCGCAGCTAGAGTGGGTCTTACAAGGATTAGCACTCTGACACAAAAGCGCTCGACAGGGATCACGATCCGCACTAGACTTAAGTTCTAGCTTCTAATGCATCGTCTGATACAAATTCATCTAAGGGTTGGTGAGGTTTTCTAGTGCAACTGCAACGTGTGGCTGTAAAGCGGGTAACTGGTGGGTTCGCCTTGATTGATAGCTTAAAGCGTCACGGAGTCAAGCATATTTTTGGTTACCCTGGTGGTGCGATTCTGCCAATCTACGATGAGATCTACCGGGCACAGGCTGAAGGCGGTTTTCAGCACATCTTGGTGCGGCATGAACAGGGTGCGGCACACGCTGCCGATGGTTATGCCCGTGCGACAGGTCAGGTTGGCGTTTGCTTTGCCACGTCTGGTCCTGGAGCGACAAACCTGGTGACGGGCATCGCGACAGCCCATATGGACTCCATCCCGCTGATTGTCATTACGGGGCAGGTTCCTAGCTATGTGATCGGCAGCGATGCGTTTCAAGAAACCGATATTTTTGGTATTACGCTGCCCATTGTCAAGCATTCGTATGTCGTGCGTGATCCGCGAGACATTGCACGGATTGTGACTGAAGCATTTTACATCGCTACGACAGGTCGTCCGGGTCCAGTTTTGATTGATGTACCTAAGGACATCGCACAGCAGCAGTTTGACTACGTGCCAATGACGGTAGAGGACATCAAGCTACCGGGCTACCGTCCTACTGTGAAGGGGAATCCGCGTCAGATTGCCCACGCGCTGAAGCTGATCCGACACGCGAAACAACCGTTGCTCTATGTGGGTGGTGGCGCGATCGCCTCTAACGCCCACGCTGAAATTAAAGTGCTAGCCGAGCGCTTTAGTCTGCCTGTCACGACAACGCTGATGGGCATTGGTGCCTTCGATGAGCATCATGCGCTCTCGGTTGGCATGTTGGGGATGCACGGCACAGCGTATGCCAATTTTGCCGTCACAGAGTGCGATCTGTTAATTGCGGTGGGCGCTCGCTTTGACGATCGCGTCACTGGAAAGCTCGATGAATTCGCCGCTCGTGCCAAAGTGGTTCATATTGACATTGACCCTGCTGAAGTAGGCAAAAATCGTGCGCCTGAAGTGCCGATCGTGGGTGATGTGCGTCATGTGCTCATCGAACTGTTGCGCCGTAGCGATGACGACGGCGACGTGCGTGACCCACAGCGCAATCAGGCATGGCTGAACCGCATTGCCCGCTGGCAGGAAGATTACCCATTAGAAGTACCTCGCTACCCCGATAGCCTTTCCCCGCAAGAAGTCATTGTCGAACTAGGCATTCAGGCTCCCAACGCCTACTACACAACGGATGTCGGACAGCATCAAATGTGGGCAGCACAATTCCTTAAAAACGGTCCACGTCGCTGGATTTCCAGTGCAGGGCTAGGCACGATGGGTTTTGGGATGCCCGCTGCAATGGGTGCTAAAGTGGCGCTACCGGATGAGCAGGTGATCTGTATTAGCGGCGATGCCAGCATTCAGATGAACATCCAGGAATTGGGTACCCTGGCTCAGTACGGCATCAATGTGAAGACGATCATCATCAACAATGGCTGGCAGGGCATGGTGCGTCAGTGGCAGCAAGCCTTCTACGGAGAACGCTACTCGTCTTCCAATATGGAGGTGGGAATGCCCGATTTCGTGAAGCTGGCTGAGGCTTATGGCATTAAAGGCATGATGATCAGCACGCGCGATGAACTGAAAAGCGCGATCGCGCAACTGCTGACACACGAGGGTCCCGTTCTACTTGATGCCCGCGTGCGTCGAGATGAGAACTGCTACCCCATGATTCCACCCGGCAAGAGCAATGCCCAAATGGTCGGCTTGCCAGAGCGCAAAACGTTGGAAAAAGCAGCCGAACTCATCTACTGTGGCGGCTGTGGTGCGAAGAATATCACTAACAACAACTTCTGCCCCGAGTGCGGCACAAAGCTGTAGAAAGTAGCTTTTCCCGCATAAGTTAGGGGTAAGCATCGCTCACCCCTTTTTGGGTATATGAGCGGTACTTTTCACCAAAACCCTATTTGTAGCAGTTTTGAATTCAACACATCGCAGTTTAGGAACTTGTAATAGCTTCTTCTCTGAGAAATTCAAGGTGGCACTGGCAAGAGTTATCTTACGAGAGCTTCTTTAGAATTAGACTTAGCAGGTTCAAAGCCTCATCCGTCTTGCCTCTGATAGTCTGAATGTCACATTCGATCGCTTCAAGTCTTTGGGTCACAACGTCTCGAGTTTTGGAAGGTTGTGAACGATCGCTCATTGTTGGTTCGTTGAGTTTGAAAACCAGCGCTACCCAACTTGTAGCTTTAATATCGAAGTGAGCTTTAGCAGCTTTAAGCGTTTTGAATTGGTCTTGGAGGTGCTTGACGGTGTAAGACTCAAGTACCTGTATCCGTTCTTGATGGTCAAGGTCTTCCGCGACCATGTCAACAACCTCATCAATCAGGTGATCATGATTTTGAGCAATCTGAGCCGCTGCCCCCAAAATACGGGAAGTGGCTTTGATTTGCACGTCACTTTCTTGTCTGATCTGATTGGCAATGCCTCGGATACGATCGCCCAGAGTTGGCTTTCGAGCCTCTGACAGGATGGGAACTGGATTGTCACTCATACAGATGCTTCTCTACTCTGCAAGGATGCCTTTAACTGCCCGCCAAATGCGATTGAACTTTTGAAGCAATCCCAGTGGATTACTAGTTGATTCTTCATCAACCGAATCGACCAAGCATTGAATACGATCCATGCGCTCAGCTAACTCATCAAGATGATTCACGGCTTCCTCTTTCCTAGCCAAAGAATCACGTAGGAAGACGGTCATTTCGCCAATCTCTTGCTTCAGCCGTTCGTTTTCCCGTTTCCGACGAGTCTCCCAACCTTTGATTCCAGCTTTCGAGCGTCGTTCCAGTTTCAGTTGTGTTTGGGCTTCAGTGTATAGCGTCAGGTAGTTTTGCCGCCCTGTTTCGGCAGCTTCAAATTTGACTAGTAAATCGCTGCCGCGAGCTTGTTCCTGATTGTAGAGCGTGAGGTATGACTCTGCCTGCGTCTGTACTTCCCGATAAAGAGTAAGGGTTGACTGATACTTTTGCTGCTCTTCTTGATAGAGCGTAAGTGTAGTTTGATACTTCTGTTGTCCTTCTTGGTGGAGCGTGAGCGTAGTTTGATACTTCTGCTGCTCTTCCCGAAACAGAACGAACGTTGCTTGCCGCTGGTGCTGCTCTTTTTGGTAGAGAGTCAGCGTTGACTGATACTTCTGCTGTTCACTTTGATAAAGAGTCAGCGCTGTTTGCCGCTGCTGCTGCTCTTCCAGGTAAAGCTGATAATTTTGTTCTGCCTGTTCTGCTGTCTCCTGAACACGCTGCTGCAACTCAGTTTTTTGTGCGCGTACAGTTACCAGGCTAGACTTTAATTCATGATAGGAGACTGGTTCTAATCGTTGCGATCGCAGATGGCTGGCGGCATTATCATCAGAATCACTGCGCCGATCTGCTCTTCTCATTCCACCAGGCATCGCGCCACCTCAAGATTTAGCTGGTTCATCTCTCCAATCTAATATGTACAAATCTATGGGCTGTGATCTGAATCTTGGCACAGCCAGTAGATGACAATAATATATTTTCTGCGGTGCTATGAGGTCACAAAGAAGCCTAGTTAGCGATCGACACGTTCTTAAACGCTTGAGTCTTGGGGATTAAAATGTCGATCGCCGTAGTGTTTTCGGGGATCTGCATCCATACATATGCGTCTGCTGTCGCGTTTGGATTCAAATCGCTCACAGAGACATTGCTGGTAGCACGATTGATGCGATCGACGGCTGGATACGTTTCGCCTGTGGTGGGGTTGCGCGCTGTTGTACTGCCGGGGTAAATGACACCTTGCTCATAGCTCACAGCATCGGTCTTAGGCGCAATCCGGCGCACGCGAAATTGAATGTTCACAAAATCACGCAGCTTCGTATTGGGATTCTGGATGCGGTTAACGGCAATGAGTTCGACTTGCGCTCTATTGTCGATCGCGGTCTGAGTCAATTGCCCCGTCTGACCGGATGGATTAGCCGCTGACTGAGGAGGCTGTTGAGACGACTCTGCTGGTTGATTGGTAGACGGTTGGTTTGGGGCTGACTGTCCCCCTGGACTGGTCTTTAGCGCTGGGTTTTGATTGAGCGCACCATTCACGACAGAGAATGCCTGCTGCAAATCGAGCAAGCGGTATGCCAGAAAGCCACTGACCCCTAAACTTACTAACGAGAGGAGAAATGCCAACGTCGTTAAAAAGGAAAGCCCTGCATGACCGTGCGATCGTTTGGCATAGACAATCGGTTCTTTGTCTAGCGCGTGAGGATCTCGTGTTCTCATGGCAAACGCTATAGCTGAACGCTATAGAACTAGCTGACCCCACTAGCGTTTCATCTTCCCGGACAAATAGCGTCTACCACGAGAGAGAAAAATCGCGATCGACCTTGCGGCGGCATCTGGAACTTTCGCGTTAGCTACACGCTCAAAAGGCTTAACTGTAAGGGTAGATGACATCACAGCCCTGTCCACGTTTGCTTGACATGCTTTATGACATTGAATGCCGATCGTATGAAACCCAAAAGCCATGTTAGCCGTGTCAGGTGGGGCTTTGCAGCGTTAATACCTGCTGCTTGCTTGCTGTTACCGCTTCCTACAGGCGTTGCCCAAGCATCAACTCTAAAGACGCTTTCAAAAGCAGATTCGTTAGCTCAGGTAACAGCAACCACAATTTGTCCAGCGCAGTTGGGAGGTGCGATCGATCGCATCACTCAGCGTCCATCGCTAGCTGGAGTCCGCTGGGGCATCTTAGTTCAGACGGTAGATAATACCGCTAGCCGCAAAACGCTTTTTGCTCGTAGTGCTACCACTCTGCTTGCCCCAGCCTCCAACAACAAACTACTGACCACAGCGGCGGCGTTGAAAGCGTTGGGTGCTCAATATCGGTTTCGGACGGCAGTGTATGGCGATCGTAACTCACCCAATTTGACCACATTACGCCTTGTCGGGCATGGCGATCCAAGCCTGACCACTACCCAACTCATCACCCTTGCCCAACAGATTCGCCAGTCAGGAGTCGAACAAGTAGAGCAATTGATTGGCGACGATACCTACTTTCGGGGTGCTGCGGTTAACCCTAACTGGGATGCAGACGACACGCTACAGGGGTATGGTGCGCCCGTGAATAGCCTGATGCTGAACCAGAACGGCATTGGGCTGACGCTGTTTCCACAACGAGTAGGGCAACCGCTGCGGGTGCAGTGGGATGATCCAACGGATGCAAGTGGCTGGCGCATTAGTAACCAGTCGGTAACGGTTTCTGCCAATGGTAGTGAGTATGTGGATGCGCTGCGTGTGGCAAACCAGCGGTTGATTCAGGTCAGCGGGCAACTGCGGGCAGGGTCAGAAGCAGAGCCGATCGCGGTGTCCATTCCCAATCCGGGCAATTATTTGATTGATAAATTCCGCACTGCGTTGACAACTGCCAACATCACTATTCAACGCACAACCGTTGTCAAAACCACACCTGCTCCACTTGGGCAAGTTGAACTCGCTGCGGTTGAATCAGCTCCGCTAGCGCAACTGCTGATTGAAACAAACCGTGAGAGCAACAACACCTATGCCGAAACGCTGCTCAAAACGCTGGGAGCCACACAATTCGCAGACAGTCAGGATGCCACCACGAGCGGCATTGCTGCGGTTAAAGCCGCGCTAACACCACTAGGTGTGAATCCCGCTGGCTACAGTATGGTCGATGGCTCCGGCTTGGCAAGCCGCGATCGCGCCAGTGCCGAAGCCCTCGTACAAACCCTTCAAGCAATGGCGCAATCGCCCGACGCACAGGTGTATCGCAACTCACTGGCAGTTGCAGGTGTAAACGGGACGCTTAAAAACCGCTTTCGCCATACGGCAGTGCAAGGCAAACTTCAGGGTAAGACTGGCACCATTTCCGGTGTGGTCGCCTTGTCTGGTTATCTCACGCCGCCCAATTATCCTGACATGACGCTCAGCATTCTCACAAATTACTCTGGTGCCTCAACTACGACGGTTAGAGGTGCAGTTGATGAAATTGTGCTGGTACTGACGCGGCTGCGATCGTGCTAATCAGCCTGTTTAACCAGGCACAGTCAACGGTTGACCATTTTGTTCCGGTTTCAAGCCAAGCAAGAATGGAATTGCCTTGACTGTCCAATCCTTGAGCGCTGTAAAGTTAGCCGCATCGTCGCCGTAACAAATTTCCAGCATCTCAGTATGAACAATGCCAGGGCTGAGCGGGATGGCAGCCATACCAGAAGGCAGTTCTTGAGCGAGCGATCGCGTCATGCCTTCGACCGCCCATTTGGACGCGCAATACGACGCGACGTTCGGTGAAGTCGATCGTCCCCAGCCAGAACTCAAATTCACAATCATGCCGCGTTGCTGTGCAATCATCGCTGGCACGAAGTGGCGGATCACGTTCGCAACACCCTTGATGTTGATATCAATCAACGTCGAGAAGTCTTCAGAGGGCACTTCCCAAAGAGGAGCCAGATTGTTGACGATCGCCGCGTTATTAATCAGCAAATCTGGCGGGCGGTACGTTGCTAGTAATCGGTTTGCCCAAGCTTCCACCTGTGCCTCGTTTGCCACATCAACCGCCTCAAAGTCGTGGGGTGAGCCAAGCGTCTGACGCAGCGTCGCGATCGCCTCTGTAGAACGAGCACAGCCCAAGACTGTATGACCCCTTTGAGCAAAACCTTCTGCCATTGCTCGCCCTAGCCCACGACTCACACCCGTAATGACAATCAGTTTTGACATCTATCCTCGCTGTCGCGCTCCAAAGCTCTCTTGCTTTCAATTTAACAGCCAATCACTTCAGAGTCTTAAGACTTGTTAAGCTGGAAGTCAATGCTTTCAGCGTTCGCTCTAGCTATGAACCGCACGATCGTCTGGTTTCGTCGAGATTTACGCATCGCGGATCATGCGCCGCTGTATCGTGCTGCCTTGCGGGGTGAGGTGATTCCCGTCTTTGTGTTCGATCGCGCCCTGCTGCACCATCCCGAAACGGGTTCTGCACGCGTTGCCTTTATGCTGGAGTGCCTGCGATCGCTGGATCAAGACTTGCGCGATCGGGGAGGACGACTCATTTTGCGATCGGGCGACCCGGTAGAGGTCTTGCCCCAACTGATTCGTGAAACTCAGGCAGATGGCATCTATGCCCACATTGACTTTGAGCGTATTTACGGTCGTGTGCGGGATGCCCGCTTGAACAAAGCGTTGGCGCAAAATAACCTCAAAATCCGCTGGTTTGAACCTCTGGCTACCACGCCCGATCTGATCCCTTATCCCGACTATCGGGACTTGTGGTACGCGGACATGAACGCGGATCTGGTGCCGATTCCTGCTCATGTCCACGTACCAGTCGATATTGCTAGCGAACCATTACCGACGTTAACCGACGTAGGACATTTGCCAGATGCCAAGCCAATGCCGCCTGCGGGCACTCAGGCAGCACGGCAACTATTGCAGGAGTTTCTAGCTGAAAAGACCGATCGTTATTACTGGCAACTCTCCTACCCCAGCGCCGAAGCCACAACAGGGTTAAGTCCGCATCTTAAGTTTGGCGTGATTTCAGTACGAGAATGCTACCAAATGGCGCAGCAACTCAAATCGTCGCCGGATATACGGGTACAGCGGAGCCGCAAGCAACTGATTGCTCGTTTGCGCTGGGGCTGTGGGTTTGCTCAACGGTTTCGCTACCTGCCACAGTTAGAGCTGCGATCGCTCTACAGCATTTTTGATGACGATGGCTGGTCGTTTGATGAAGACCTGTACCGTGCATGGCAACAGGGCGAAACAGGCTTTCCGATCGTCGATGCAGCCGCACGATGCCTCCAAGCCACAGGCGGCTGGAAAGAACTCAACTTTCGCATTCGTGCCCTTTACTCCAGTTTTTTGAGCAACTTATTAGGAATGGATTGGCGTTACGGCGCACTCCATTTTATGCGGCACCTGACTGATGGCGATTGCCCGATCGACCACTACCAGTGGGCAATGCAGTCTGGTGTGACCCATTGCCTGGATAAAACCTGGACGCGCATCTACAACCCAGAACAAGTTGCGGTCGATCGCTGTGATCCCGATGGCGCATTCATCAAACGCTGGCTACCAGAACTCAAACATCTGCCGCCCGCATGTCTTGGTTCACCGCTACCGATGAAAGGTTATCCTGCCCCAATCCTCAATTACAAGCAGGCTCGTAAACAGCGAGTCAAGCAGCTAGAACAACAGCGCCAACGGTTTCTAGGGCTAGAAAACGTTGTGCCGCACTTGTCGCGACTGCCAGATAATCTCTTGCCCTTTGGAGCAGAACGCTTCGATACCGAAGTTAGCTGGGCAGACGTACCAGAGCGTGATCTCTTTCCGCCACCGCTGGATCTAGACGCGATCGACCCTGAACAGGCAAAAGCCTTACGCACCTGGTTTGTCGCCCATGTAGACATCAAACCCCGTAAAACCTCCCGCCGTAAACCCAAACCAGAGTCCGATTCGATTCAGCTCAGTTTGCTGTAAGTTCAAGCACTGATCAAACGGTTAGGTCAGCTCTGAGGTCTTTTTAGCCTCACCTCTTTGGGGCAGCAAGTAGATCGCGCCTGAGATCCAGGTTAGTGCAACGGCTATCCAGAATGCCACGATCGTCGTCAGTCGCCAATTGTCAGCAAGTGGCGCAATGAGAAGGGCGACCGCCACAATTTGACTCACCGTTTTTAGCTTACCCCAGAGATTGGCACCCTGAATTGCCGTGCCGCCTTGCAAACTGGGATTAACGCGCCAACCTGCGATCGTTAACTCCCGTGCCAAAATCAGAAAGACTCCCCACGCTGGAACTTGCCCCAGCTCAACCAGCGACAACAGGGGCGCTAACACCAACAGCTTATCGACCAGTGGATCGAGGAATTTGCCCAACTCAGTGACCTGGTTGAGCCTGCGAGCCAAGTACCCGTCTAACCAATCGGTGCCTGCGGCTACTAAAAACACCAGCAGCGCAGTCCAGCGCCATGCCGTTGTGGGTTCGCGTAAACCGTAGAGCAGTAGAGGGACTGCCAGTAGCCGAGAGACCGTAATCCAGGTTGGTAAGTTCATGTTGGACGTAGCGTCTAAACCCTAACGTTCACAGTCTAGACCCGGTACCCAAAAAAATGGGACAGCCCTTTTAAGACTGTCCCAGCGTTCTATGTTCTCAGGAGAAATAACTTTTCAAGAGAGACGGCAGTTGAATAACCTAATAGATACCCCAAACGAAGGTTCGTGCTGTGAATGGTATGACCTGACTAGTGGCACATCGCTTCAACGTGCTCTAGCCAGCCTTCAGCTTTAACAAGCACCCTTTTTATCCAGCACAACAAGGATAGTTTTCACAATCAACCGCAGGTCATACACGATCGACCACTTGCGCTGGTAATCAACATCCATTTTCACGATGTCTTCAAAATCGATGACCGTCGAGCGACCGTTTGCCTGCCACTCACCCGTGATGCCGGGTTTGACGTTAAGACGCTCCCAATGGTGTTTCTTGTAACGGATGACTTCATCTACGGTGGGTGGACGTGTGCCAACCAGACTCATGTCTCCCATGAGTACATTCCAGAACTGAGGCAGCTCATCGAGGCTGGTACGGCGTAGAAAGCGACCAACACGAGTAATGCGAGGGTCGTTTTTATTCTTGAAGATGCCACCTTTTGCTTCGTTGTTGACGAGATGCTTCAGCTTGTCAGCATTCATCACCATTGATCGAAACTTCCAGATGCGGAAAGTCTTTCCTTTCAGCCCACAGCGAATTTGGCTGTAGAGGATGGGACCGGGGTTGTCAAAGCGGACTGCGATCGCAACTGGAATTGCCACCATACCTGTGAGGGACAGCCCTACCAGAGCACCAACGATGTCGATGAAACGTTTGGCTTTACTGGTAACGGATGGGTGCATAGTACGAACACGTTCCTGAGGAGGGACGTTGGTAGCCTGACCCGCTTCTTTGGCGCGCTCACTTAGAGCGATGTGGAGAGCAGTGGGGATGTCAGAAGTAGTAGTCACGTTCGTAGTTGGCTTTACTAGGGTTCACTTTGCCTTCCACAAACATACGTAACTCTCCTTGGCAATGCACACCCTAGACCAATACGTTTGCTCAATCTTTATAACTACCGCCGCATACTGTGAAGTTACAGTGTTTTTCTCCGCACGCTTTTAATCGATCCGATACACGGCTTTCAGAGTTTACACGTAGAGCAGACACTCGATCAATGACCCTGGAGCAAGCTCTTAGGCATAGCGAGTAATCTACCGAGTTCGACGGCGACGGCTGCTGCTCCATAGCGATTAAGATGGCTAGGGTCTGTGAAGTAAGCGTTGCGGTTGGACCACCGTTGGCTGAGGTCGTAGACGCTGAGTTCATGCGATCGCGTGAACCGTTGCAGGTAAAGGCGAAACTGCTTTTCACGAACAGTACGCGTCTCGTCTAAGTAAATCTGCGTGAGGGGCAAATTCACAAAAACAACAGGAATCTGGCGCGCTTTGGTAAACGCCATGATGTGCTTGAATGCCTCTGTCTGCTTACCGTTGAGGCTAAAATCGCGATAGTCAGCATCGTATTTACCCTGAACTTTAGGGTGATGCTGAAAGTAGGCTTCAGGCTTGAATTGGTCTGATAGTGATTGAAAGCCAGTTAATTCCTGAAGCTTGGCGATCGCCTGGTTTTCCGGGTCGGCTGGCGACTCAAGCTGAAAGAGGACTTTAGCCACCAGTAGTGTCCCATCATGTGGCTGCTGTTTCAAGGTTAGATTGAGATCGGGTACAAAGTCGAAAGATCTTGGGTTGCCAGTCGTCTCGTAGTTAAAGCGTTTAAGCGAGACGACAGCGCAGCTAAACGCGACTTGAGATGATTCAATGGGTGGCAGAGTAGGACGGATGCCAGCCGCCAACAACTGGTAACTCTGAGAGGCGATCGCGCGGTGATAGGTCAGATCGACACGACCACTATTAAAGGCTCTCACGCCGTCTCCCCAAAGAATTAAGCGTGGCAATTGGTCAGGAGTGAGCAACTGACGCAAAAGCAAGTCAACTAATTGCGCTGTGGCTCCATTGACCCCCAAGTTAAAGATTTTTAGCGCCGGATAGCCCTGGCTCACAAGGGTCTGTTGAAGGACGATCGGATCAATGCCTTGCAAAGCTCTCGAACTACCCACAATCAAGATATCTGGCTTACCGAACTTAGCAACAAAGTGAAGATAACGCCGGAGTTGTTTGTCAAGCTGCTGGCTGTTAAAGCTAGGAGAGGGAGGAAGGCGTGGGCAAGCTGATGATGGGGTTAGGTGCGATAACGGCGGTCCTGATACAGGTAGGGCTGAAGGAAGTATTGTCGTGAGGACAGCTTGGGATGCACGTTGATGCTCTTGTTGAGAAGCGTCGGCAGCGATCGATCGCGCTGTTCCCGCAAACCAGAGGCCACTTGAAATTGGTAAGCACAGGCACAAGAGCGGTAGCTGCTGTCGCCATCCCATAGCGTCATCAAGAGGGCAAGGTGGTCACAGCCTATCATACCGTTCTCGATCTGGAGTGCCATAAAAATTGACCACCGCGTCAAGCGCGGTGGTCGGATCAACCAAGTCAGACACCCCCCAGCAAAGCTGGTGGCTTGATGAGTGTGACCGCCCCAAGGGCGGGTGTTCTTGCGGAATGTGTCTGTGAGTCACTTAAGAACAAGAATTTAATCACCTCGGCGTTTTCCTTAGGGGCGCACGGCTGTGCGCCCCTACCTACGAAAAATTTGTCGGTTTTATTTAATCCACGATCCTTAGAAGCGTCCACTTTACTCAGACGTTTCCTGCTCTCGGATGTAACGACGCACAACCTCCTCTTCAAAGCCAACTGTTGAGACAGCATATCCCCGTGCCCAGAAATTCTCTCCCTCAAAATGGCGCTGCTTGCCCTTAAAGCGACGAGCAATGGCAATGGCACTTTTCCCTTTCACAAAGCCAATCACCGAGGACACGGCGTATTTCGGGGGAATCCCAATGCACATAGGCACATGATCCGGCAGCAAATGTCCTTCGATGATCTGGCATTCTTTTTAGCGAGCTAATGCATGAAACATCGGTCCCAAATATTGCCGTAGTTCCAAAAACATGGTCTTACGACGATACTTCGGTACAAAAATGACGTGGTACTTATAGCAGCCGCCAGTTGGGTTAGGACGCCAAACGGAGAACATGCTCCATAGCTTCTCGTAACGTATCAAAGTTGTCTAGCTGCTTTCGGATCCGACTTTTCAGCCAAGACCAGCAGCGCTCAATCTTGTTAAAGTCTGGAGAATACGGCGGCAGGTACCAGATTTCACAGCCCGCTGCTTGCACCAAGGACTCCAGTCGACCCCCTTTGTGAAAGGTGGCATTGTCAATGACCAGTTTTTGCCCAGGTCGCAGGACAGGGACTAAGCAGGTTTCCAGCCAGATTTCAAACACCGTGCGGTTGCAGGCTCCTTCAATCGTAAAGGGCGCGAGCAACTTCTGATTGCAGAGCGCCGCAATCATATTCACCCGAGTGCCACGCGTCCCCGATTTTAAGTCGTAGAGCCGTTCACCTTTGGGGCTATAGCCATAACCATATTGGTCACGATGATCCATCCCGGCTTCATCGGCATAGACCAGATCGAGCGGATCCACGGTCGCCAGTTGAGCCGCAAACGTGGCGCGTTTCAGTGCATCACGTTCGCGATACCCATACGTCTTTTTTTTTCGCGTAAAACCAATCTTTTGCAACCCTCGACTGATAGTTCGGTCGCTGATCTCGCCGTCCCACAAGGCTGCTAGTTCCGGCTGGGTCAGGTCAGGGTGAGCCTCGACGAACTGCTGAAACGCTTTCCAGTCAGTGATTTTATGACTATGACCAGGATGCGGATGCCGTTTGGGCTGAACATCCCCCGTGGCCGCCTTCTGCTGGAACCAGAGGTTGATGGTATTGCGACCGATCTGAAAGACTATGCTGGCTTCACAGCGTTTCATCCCATCCTGTTCAATCGCTGCCATGACTTTGCAGCGCAGGTCGTAACTGTAAGGTTTTGCCATCGGTGGTACTCGCGCGGAATGCCTTAGCTTACGTCCTAATCTGTATGGCGGCGGCTATACAATCCCACTTGCTGTGAGAAAGACTTTGATACAATGCCGACATGTGTTTTCCTCCTACGGTTCGGTTCAAGCCACCGTGGGAGTTACTTTACACACGCTCTGGAACGCCGGGAACGCTAAAAGCTGTTCGAGTTGCACTGGTCAAACCAGTGGCTTACCTTCTGAGCTAAGAACAAGTTAATTTCAAAAATGGCAGTGAGGGCAACTATGTCTCGATTTTTCAGCTTTCTGCGGAAACTTTTGTCATTTAGCGTCTTTGAAAACCAACCTTCCACGCTTGATCAGGAAGAAAACGGTTACATGGAAGCAGAGCCTTGGATCCTTGATAAAATTGAGATCACTGACGATGCCCTGCAAATCCAGGGGTGGGCTTTACCGCCATTGAGTTCTATGCCTGTAAAATTTCTGGTTAATGGACAACCTTTTGAATCGATTGACTATCCAATCCAATCGTCCGATGTTGCGGTTCATTTTCCTCAAAGATCTGGAGCAGAGTGTTCTCGCTTCCTTGGCAAAATACCTATTGATAAAGCCGAATTACTAAAAGGTGGATATTTCTCATTAAAATTCACTTTTTCTGGTCAGTCGGAGAAATTCCCATTCCATTTCGACTGGTGCTTTCCAAATAATGACATATATCCCCCTTTGCCTGAGAACCACCGTATTTATAGGGTGATTGGAAGCGATCGCACTGATATGTTTCTCTTGGGTGGATGCACAGATTTTAATAAGATCGAAAATCTTTTGAAAGCGCTGTTCGGCAAAAGCTACACTGATTTTCAAAGCATTCTAGATTGGGGAGTTGGCGCAGGACGAGTTGCTCGCTATTTCTCCCATGTGCCTAACGTTAAATTTTACGGCGCTGATGTTGACCCTGATAATATTTTATGGTGCCAGCAAAACCTGATTTTTGGAGATTTTCAGCAGATTCCGTTGATGCCACCGACCGCCTTTGAGCCTAACACGTTTGATTTAGTTTACGGGATTTCGGTCTTTACCCATCTGCATGAAGATGTCCAATTTGCCTGGTTAGAAGAGCTGCAACGCATTACCGCTCCTGGTGCTATTTTACTCATGACTTTCCACGGCATTACTACAATGAATTTTGCAGGCATCCCATCCTTGAATGATTTACAATCACTCTTAAGCCGCATTGAAGAAAATGGTTTCGTGATCACAAGTTCAAATGACCAGATTAACGATGTAATTGACCAAAAGGATTACTACATTAATGTGGCTCATTCCAAAACTTACATTCGAGAAAAATGGTCGAAATATTTTGAAGTGATCGATATCATTCCTGGCTTCATCGCAACCCATGACCTAGTAGTGCTGAGACGAGGATAGTGAGAGCCATGACGATAGGATCCGCACGAGAATGGAAACCCTTTTTCTGGCTCTTAGGCGGTATCGTGCTCCTGGCTTTGTTCCTTGGCTCCAGTCGTCGGTTACAAGCCAGGACAACCTTCATCTACGACGATCGCCTCTTCCTCAATCAGGTTATCAGCTTGTTGAGAGGCGATTGGCTTGGCAGTTAAAGTTTTACCATTAGGTTTAAAGAGCGAGATTGCGTTCAGGCACTCGCAACGCGCTATGGGTTGACAGGAGCAGCTTGAGGAGCAGCGTTGGAAGGAACTGCCGTTGGTGCCGTTGATGGTACTGCTGAAGGCACGGCTGTTGGTGCGACGCCGGGAGCCGCTTCAGGAATCACAACATTAACATCCGGTGGTGCGGGGTTTGGCACCGTGACATTGATATTGGGAGCGGGCGGCTGGATCGGTGTGGTTGTCGTTCTTTCTCTGATAATGGTCTGAGGTGGCGTTGAGGCAGGGCGTTGAGTGACAAAATATGCGCCCAAACCCAAGGCTGTGAGTCCTAGGAGCAAAACACCGAGCATTAAGCCTGTAGCAGCGCTGTCGTTCTCGCGAATGGCACGGTTTTGCTCCTGCACAGCGATATTCTGCTCACGGATTGCCCGATCGTCTTGCACAACATCACGACGGGGAGTGACACGATCGGGATTAGTGCGATCGGGATCAGTAGGATTAGGATTGAAGTTTGACATTTTTTTTGGTTGAACTCGTCTTAAAAGGGCAAAGCCTACGGGAACAAAACGCATCTAAAAGCTTGACAAAACCGAAATGTATCAGTGGTTGAGCACCCAATCTTTTGTTCACCGCTCATTCGTTGTCATCACGTTAGCCGTTTGCTGTAGCAAAGCCGCTCTATCCTTGGAAGGGAGTTTCATGTACCAACGGGGTGATCTTTACCGTAAGCCTTGTAACCCTCGCGATCGCGCCTCTACCGCGTGTCCAGAACTACAGCGATTGACCCAAGAGCACGTAACAATTTTGTAGCCGTTCTGTTTGTAAAGGGGTCAACCACGGCTCCTCCCTTGCCTCCAAAAACGTCTACTTTCATCCAGAAGCTACAATCTCCTGCCTCACAATCTACGTTCTATGCTTGTCACACAACAGCCTGTTCTTAAGCGCTTTTGGTATCCTGTCATGCCAATAGTAGAGCTAGCAGCGAAGCCACAGACCTTTCAACTGCTGGGGGAAAAGCTGGCATTGTGGCTAGATCGTGCTGGAAAACCTTCGGCGGTGCGCGATCGCTGCTGCCATCGGTCTGCCCAACTATCTCAAGGTGAGGTGATCGAGGGAGCCATTCGCTGCCCTTATCACGGTTGGTCGTTCAATGGCGAGGGCGTTTGCGTGAACGTGCCTCAACTCGGTGAAGGAGCGATTCCTAAAACGTATCGAGTCGATGCCTACCGCTGTCAGGAACGCTACGGATACGTGTGGGTTTGCCTCAATGAACCGCTCACGGATCTTCCTGACCTTCCCGAAGCAACAGACACACAGTTCCGCCAGATTCCCGAATTCTACGAACAGTGGCATTGTGCCGGACTACGCTTGATGGAAAATTCCTTTGACAATGCCCATCCCCACTTCGTTCATGCCAAAACGTTTGGTGTAGAGCAGGAACCCGTACCACCGCAGCCGGACTCGTTTGAAGAGACCGAGTTTGGGCTACGTATGCGCTACGTGCTGCCTGTGTTTAACAGTGATGTGCAGAAGCAAAACTTGCAAATGGAGTCAGGCAGAACGGTGCGGATTAGCGAGGGCACCTGGTTTATGCCGTTCATCCGCACACTCAAAATTACCTATCCGAATGGATTGGTGCATCTGATTTTTACCGCCGCGACACCGATCGACGATCGCTCCTCACAAATCGTGCAGTTTTGCCTGCGAAACGATACGGAAGAGGCTGTCACCGCTGAAAGCGTCGTTGCTTTCGATCGCGCTGTGACGTTGGAAGACCGCGCCATCTTGGAAGGAACGGACTACGACGTACCGCTGAGTGTCAGCGAGGAGCAGCACATGGCAACGGATAAGCCAGGGATTATGATGCGACGGAAGTTGGCGGCATTGGTGAAGGGAGTGGGGAGTAGGGAGTGGGGAGTGGGGAGTGGGGAGTTTTCAACGGTCGCCAGTGAAACAGTGATCAGTGCAATTGAACCGACATAACCGACATTTGGAGACTGATGACTGCTAACTAAGTTCTGACTCCTGACTCCTTTTTTGGTACTAAAAGACAGAAAGCCTTTGCTAGTTTTGGTAAATAAAACTATAATTGAGGAGTTAAAGCTGTACTCCGATCGGTGGCTGCTGTGTTTACAAGTACTCTTCTCTCTCCTAAAGCTGAACTGCCGAGCGATTTGTTTGGGGCGATCGCTGACTTAAAGCGTGAACTCAATGCAGTCGTTTTAGCTCACTACTACCAAGATGCAGATATTCAAGATATTGCCGACTATCTAGGCGATTCGCTGGGTTTATCCCAGCAGGCAGCTAAAACTGATGCGGATGTCATTGTCTTTGCTGGCGTGCATTTCATGGCAGAAACGGCGAAGATTCTCAACCCAAAGAAGCTGGTGCTGCTGCCAGATTTGGAGGCGGGCTGTTCTCTGGCAGATAGCTGTCCGCCTGATGCGTTTGCTGCTTTTAAAGCAAAACATCCTGATCATTTGGTAATTTCTTACATAAATTGCACGGCTGACATCAAGGCGATGAGTGACATCATCTGTACCAGCGCGAACGCGGTCAAAATTGTGAACCAGATTCCAGCCGATCGTCCCATCATTTTTGCGCCCGATCGTAACCTGGGAAAATATGTGATGGCGCAAACGGGACGCGATCTGGTGCTATGGCAGGGAAGCTGCATGGTGCACGAAACGTTTTCTGAAAAAAAGATGGTGCAGTTGCAGATTCAGCATCCCGAAGCAGAGACGATCGCCCATCCCGAATGTGAACCCGCTGTGCTGCGCCATGCCAGCTACATCGGTTCCACTACGGCACTACTTAACTACATTCAGCAGAGCCAGAGCCAGAGCTTCATCGTGGCAACCGAACCCGGCATCATTTACCAAATGGCAAAAGTAGCTCCTCATAAGCAATTTATTCCTGCGCCGCCCCTCAACAACTGCGCCTGCAATGAGTGTCCTCACATGCGCCTCAACACGCTGGAAAAACTCTACCTTTGCATGAAGCACCGGACACCAGAAATCACGCTGTCTGAAGTGACTCAACAAGCCGCGCTGAAGCCGATTCAGAGAATGCTGGCGATGAGTGTGTGAGGAAGGGAATAGGGAGTGGGGAGTAGGGAGTAGGGAGTAGGGAGTGGGGGAAGCAGAGGAGACTGAGGAGATGAGGGAAGCAACTCAAAACTCAAAACTCAAAACTCAAAACTTTCATCCTTTAGCCTTTATCCTTCATCCTTTCCTCACACCACCCGTTGCTGCCGAATACACTCCGCGTACCAGTGAAAGCTGGCTTTGGGAATGCGTTTCTGGGTGGGATAGTCGATGTAGGTGATACCGAAGCGTCGATCGTAGCCCCATGCCCATTCAAAGTTGTCTAGCAAACTCCACACAAAATAGCCGTGTAAGGGATAGCCCTCTGCCACAGCGCGATGAGCCGCTTGGAGATACTGGCGCAAGTAGGCAATCCGCTCTAAGTCGATGACTTCACCTTGTGCATTCACGGTATCTTGAGCCGCGCAGCCGTTCTCCGTGATGAATACGGGCAAATCGGGTCGTCCTAACGTTTCGCTGATGTGTCGGACACCCCAGTACAGCGCTTCTGGCAATATCCACAGCCAGGGCATGTGGAGACGCGGATAGCTGTCACGAAAATCGAGACAGTTGTAGCCGTCAGAATTGTTGGCTGCTCTCACATAAGTACCTGTGTAGATGTTCAGCCCCAGCGCGTCTAACGGTTGATGGATGATTTCGAGATCCCCTGCTTGAATATCTGGTGCATCTTTGCCCAATTGCTCTAATAAAGCTGGACTGTAGGCACCCGTCAGTACGGGAAACAGAATGCCGCCATTTGCCCAGCAGGTTGGAAATGCTTTTTGGGCGGCGATGATGTGGTCTGGCGATTCAGCGATCGGCACCGTCACCGCTGGATTATCCACCAGAGCAACGGAACAGGGCACAGGCGAGGCGGCTCGAATTGCCTGACAGCCCAACCCATGTGCGAGGATCGCGTGATGGCTGGTTTGCCAGACTTCTTTGCGGGTTTTGACCCGTGTGCCCGGAGCATGGGGCGGATCGGCATTCACCGCATAGCCCAGATGGGTAAAGCACGAAATTTCATTAATGGTCATCCAGTGGGTGATGCGATCGCCCAACCGACTCACGATCGCTGTGGCATAAGCCGCAAAATCCTGCGCCATCTCCCGACTGCGCCAGGAACCATAGCGATCCTCTAGCGCCTGGGGACTATCCCAATGAAACAGGGTAGCGTGAGGCGTGATGCCATGCTCGCGCAAGCAATCCACCAGTCGCCTGTAGAAGTCTACGCCCGCCTCGTTGACGGCTCCTCGCCCATCGGGAATAATGCGCGTCCAGGCGATGCTAAAGCGGTAGTGCTTGATGCCCAATGCTGCCATCAGCTTTACGTCGCTTTCGTAACGGTGGTAGTGGTCACAGGCGATCGCGCCCGTATCCCCATTTAACGTTCGTCCCCGCTTGCCGCTGAAGGTATCCCACACGCTCGGCTTGCGCCCGTCTGCTTTAGCGGCACCTTCAATTTGGTAGGATGCGGTGGCGGCTCCCCAGAGGAAGTCGTTGGGAAACTGGTAGCTGGTCATCGATTCGCCTGAACGCTGCTCTCCATACTCTAAGCGTTAGCATCTCTGGAATGTGAATGCGATAGTAGAGAGAACGTTCAACACGGCTGATTCAGTATGTTGGAATGGTTAGTGACGATTGGGGCAACAGAACTGGGAAAAGCCATCTTTGAGCAAGGCTTGAAGCTGGGGCAACCGGCTGCGGAAGACTATGTGAAGGACTTCTTTAAAGGCTGTTTGAAGGAAGGTGTGGCGGCGGCGAAACCAGAAGTGGCAAAGAAGGCGGTCGCTGGAGCGTTACAGGCGTTTTTGCTGTTGGTGGCAGAGGAACTGGAAGATCAGGAGTTGTCGAAAGCCGAGATTCGCGATCGCTACGATCCTGCCCTCATCCAGTTTGTGAAAGATGAATCGGTGAAGCCTATTCTTGGTCAGGCGTTTGAGAAGGAGTGCCGCGCGATCGACCATACTGCCTTAGCCACTCTCTGGGCACAAGCCACGTTGCGAGGCAAGCCCTTTCCAGAGCTGCCAGACGGCTTTGACTGGCAGCGCATTGGCAGCGAGTATCTCAAAAAAGTGCGGCGGATTGTGCGGGAAGCACCGGACTTGCGATCGCTCCTCGAAACTGCACTGCTAGAAGACATCGCTCGCAACACTGCAAATCTGAACACGCAAATCTCTCCAGGCTTTGATGTTGCCAGGTATCGAGAGAGTTTACAGACCAGCTACGGCTATTTGAAACTATCCACCATTGACACTACCGACCAACAGTACCGCGTCAAGCTCTGGAAGATGTTCATCGAGCAAACGGTGCGGGAAGACATGCGGCAGACCTCGGAGGTTTTAAAAACCTCCGAGGTCTCGGAGCAAGAAGCGTTGGAGCACGATCGGCGCGAGTATTTTCAACAGCCATCGCGGAAAGTGTTGGAGGCGATCAACTCCCAGATCCCCGACTTTTCCGAAAAGTCGGGGATCTTGCAGCGGGCGGTCATCCTTGGCGATCCGGGTGCGGGAAAGTCTACCCTGCTGCAATATCTCGCGTTGGAGTGGGTGGAGTCCCAGACCTCGGAGGTTTTTGAAACCTCCGAGGTCTCAGCGCGATTGCCGTTGCTGATTGAGTTGCGGGAATATGCGATCGCCCAAGCCCACAGTTTCCTCGACTTTCTTCATCGTGGGCGCGGCGTTGATTGGCAGTTTGACCAACAGCAGTTGCACCAATACTTGCAAGAGCATCCCACGCTGGTGATGTTTGATGGCTTGGATGAAGTGTTCGATCGCCCCACCCAAGCCGCCATCACCGACGACATCATCCGCTTTGCCCAGCAGTATCCCCACGCGCAAATTCTCATCACCTCGCGCATCATCGGCTACAACCCCGAACGCCTGCAACATGCTGGCTACCGTCACTTCACCATCCAACCGCTCGACACCGACGAAATCCACGAGTTTATCGATCGCTGGTACACCCTCGCCCTCGGCAACGACCTCGACAAGGATCGCCTCGTCACACGCTTGAAGGAGGCAATTACCAACTCCCAAGCCATCCGCAACTTGGCGGACAATCCGCTGTTGCTGACGATGATGGCAATCCTCAACCGACGGCAGGAACTACCCCGCGATCGCGCCGACCTCTACGACCAGGCTTCGCGAGTGCTGCTCTACCACTGGGATGTGGATCACAAAAAGCTGAATCTGCCTCTAGACACCATTGGGCGACGCGAAAAACAGGAAATGCTGCGCCTGATCGCCTACGACATGCAGGCAGGCGACGAAGGGCTGAAGGGAAACCTGATTAGCGCCGATCGCCTCACCCGTATCTTGACCGATTATTTGCGCGACCAGGGCTTTAGCGAACCCCGCGAAAAAGCCAACAAACTCATCGATCAATTACGGCATCGCAACTTTATTTTGTGCGATCGGGGTGCCGACACCTACGGCTTCGTCCACCGCACCTTTCTAGAATATTTCTGTGCTGTAGAAATCGTAAACCGCTTCGAGAAACAACGCACTCTCACCTTTGAACAACTGCGCGATGATGTCTTCGGGAACCACTGGCAAGATGAAACCTGGCATGAAGTTTTAAGGCTGATTTGTGGGCTGATTGACGTGAAATTTGCAAGAGAACTAATCGAATACTTAATTGAAATTGAAGGGAAAGATTACAATTTTAAAAATTTATTTCTGGCGGCAGAATGTTTATCTATGACGAGAATTCGCTTGGAACTAAACTCAGTAGAAAAGTCTTTGTTGCCAAGTTTGCAGTCATTGATAAATTTCGACTTAGATTATGATTATGATCGTGACCGCGATCATGAAGCAATCAGTTTAGTCCAATCAATTCAAAGTCAAGCAGTATCAACTATTGCATCCGTTTGGAAACTAGAGACAACTTATTCGTGGTTGAAAGAATGTGCTAGTTCCAATGAAAACTGGGCTGTTCGCATTACTTCCATACAAGAGATTTCTCGAAAATGGAAAAATAATATAGATACACTGAAATGGCTAAAAGACTGTGCTAGACATAGCAAGAATGCTCATACTCGTAGTACCGCCGTTCAGGAACTCGCAAAAGGATGGAGAGATGATCCTGATACTTTACAAATTTTAAAATCTTGCGTTTCTACTGATACAGATTGGCGTGTTCGCAGTGCTGCTTTAGAAGGACTTTCTCTGTATTGGGCAAATGATCTAAATTTCTTTGAAATTGCTTGCAGCAGAATCTTGGCTGATCCCTTTAATCGCAAATATTACTTTCAGATTAATCCTCGAAAAATTGCACTGAAAGCTCTTACCACTCACTATTCCACCAATCCCAAAACGCTTGAATTGTTGCGCGATCGAGCCGCCAACGACCCCGACGAGCAATTGCGAGAATGGGCGCAAGAACAATTAAGAATGCAAAATGTAAAATTAGAAATGGAGGACACGCCATGACATCACAACTTCAGCAGGCTATTCATCGGTTCTCCCGTTAGCAGAACAGCTTGAACTCCTCAAAACTCTATCTACCCTTATTCAGCAAACTCATTCTCTAGAAACTCAAAGCCCTTTAGAAGAAGAGAATACAGACTTTTCAGCCGCAAGCTTTCGCAAATCCTGGCAACAAGCTGTGATTGGACAAACGCTACCTCTTTCTCAGCTCTGGGATGGTGTTGACGTTGACTGACGAAACACCCTTTGTCGAAGTTCAACTGACTCAATCGCTTTCTCATTTCAAATTAAAAAATGGAGAAAAAGTAATATGCAGCAGGTTTTAGAAGCCGTTTACGAAAATGGTGTTTTTCGCCCATTAAAAACACCAGAGCTATCTGAAGGACAGGAAGTTCAGCTCATCGTGCAGTTAAAAAATCAGCTTTCACCCAGCCAAATGCTTCAACTAGCGGCTGAAGTCTATCAAGAATTTTCCAACGAACAGATTCATGACATGGAGCAAATCGCCTTGGATCGGCAGAGCTTTTTTGGCGAGGCAACTGAGTAATGACGACCTTGCCCGCACTTTTGGATACAGATATTCTCTCCGCCATCATGCGCCAAGATTCTGTTGTCATTGCAAAAGCTCAGACATACTTGTCCAATCATCAACAATTCACCTTTTCAATCATCACTCGTTACAAAATCTTACGAGGACTCAAAGCAAAGGCAGCGACAAAACAGATTGCTGCGTTTGAACGTTTCTGTGAAGCGAGTACCATTTTACCTATTACAGATGCAGTCATTATCAAAGCTGCTGATGCTTACGCCTTCCTAAAACAGCGTGGTGAGCTGATTGGTGATGCAGATATTTTGATTGCCTCTACTGCACTGGTGAATAGGCTATATGTAGTAACGAATAATCTCAACCATTTCAGAAGAGTTCCTGAATTACAGATTCAGAACTGGTTACAGATATGAAACCTGTTCTACCCATCTTAAAGCTCTTGATTTTTTGCGCGATCGAGCCATCAACGACCCCGACGAGCAATTGCGACAATGAGTACAAAAACGGCTTAAGGAAATAGAAGAAAAAGATTACATCCAAGACGCGAGCGAGACGCTCGCACTGGTGGTGGGGAAAGGGTGATCGCTTGCCGTGAGTTGATGGGAATTTTATGAGGATAAAGTCACGGTTCTAGCTGGTTGTCGATCGGTTATGTCCTCGATCTATTTTGTTACCTTTTGTACCTGGGAACGGCTAGAGCTAACTTTTGCTGCCCGGCAGGTTGTGATGGAAGCTTGTCAATATTTTCATGGGAGGCGATACACCATTTTTGCGGGTGTTATTATGCCCGACCACGTGCATTTGTTAATTCAACCGTGGCTAAAAGGTACAGGAAAATTTTGGACGATCGGCAGCCTCTTGCATAGCATTAAAGGCTTCAGTGCAAGGCAAGTTCCACTTGTGATGCCTCACATCGGCAAGTTATGGCAAGACGGTCGCCATGAAAGGCTCATTTTGAGCGATCGTCATTTCCACTCCACTGTGACATATATCGAGCAAAATCCAGTGGCAGCTCATCTTGTCAAACCTTCAGAAGCCTATCCCTATGCTTGGAGTAATCTCTTCGATTGAAAACAGTGCGAGCGTCTCGCTCGCGTTCAAGCAGCACTCTAGAAACGCTCCTCACCAACCAGCCAACTATTGTGCGATCTCATAGTGGCTCATAGCAAATCACTCAATCTCACCGCGTTCCCACAAATGCTTTCTCTGCGGGACCCGTCATATACAGGCGATCGTCCGTTTCAGACCATTCGATTTGCAACAGACCGCCAGGAAGTTCAACCGTGGCGCGTCGGTCGCACAGACCATTCAACACACCTGCCACTAATGACGCACATGCGCCTGTACCACATGCTAGCGTGATGCCAGCGCCTCGTTCCCAAACGCGCATTTTAAGATAGTCCGATCGCACCACTTGAATAAATTCGGTGTTGATCTTCTTAGGAAACACGGGATGGTACTCGAATTGAGCGCCTAGTGTTTCCAGTGGAATTGCGTCTACATCGTCTACAAAGGTGACGCAGTGGGGGTTGCCCATGTTAACGCAGGTGACTTGCCAGGTTTGTCCAGCAACCTCTAGCGGTTGATTCACCACTTTTTCATCCGCTGCTGTTAACGTTGTGGGAATTTCGGCTGCCAGCAAGCGCGGTTTGCCCATATCGACTGTGATCAGTCCATCGGCTTCGAGCTTGGGTGTGATCAACCCGCCCAGTGTATGGATTTTGTAGGAGCGAGGTTCGGTGATGCCCTCTAGCTCCGCGATGAATTTAGCGAGGCAGCGAATGCCGTTGCCACACATTTCTGGCTCCGAGCCGTCGTTGTTGAAGATGCGCATCGTGTAATCGGTGCCATCCTGTCCTGGTAACGCGAAAATTACGCCATCGGCACCAATACCAAAGTGGCGATCGCACCACTGGATAGCATCGTCTGGTGTGAGACGTGGTTCTGCGGCGGCGCGATTGTCGATCAAAATAAAATCGTTGCCCAAACCGTGATACTTGGCGAATTCCATTGCCATAGATTCTGCAAATGTGTGGTGTGAAAAAGACCCAGGTGAGGAATGATAGAAGGGGAAAAGAAAATGATAAGTGATGAAGGCTAAAGGATAAAAAGTCAGAGGTCGTGAACTTTCTGATTTCTGCTTTAGCCTTTAGCCCTTAGCCTTTAGCCTTTAGAAGCAAGGACAACTACGATGGCGATCGAACTAGAAACCGGGCTACCGAGCGTCCGTCAAATCCAGAATTTGATTCGGGAAGAGACCGAGGTAGAGCTAAAGCTGGTCACAGGTGATCTGTTGGCGGGCAAGGTGCGCTGGCAGGACAACGACTGTCTGGCGATGGTAGACCAATACGATCAAAGCACCATTGTTTGGCGGCAGGCGATCGTCTACCTCAAGCCCAGACCTTAGCGAACGTTTGCATAATCGCAGCTTCACTCAGCCTGTGCTCAAGTCGAATCAAGGCTTCTAAGCAAGACCCCACTGGTCGAAGAGAAACGCATACTCAAACGCGGTTTCTCTCAGGCTATCGTACCGTCCTGAGGCACCCCCGTGTCCAGCTCCCATGTTGGTTTTAAGTAGCAGACGATTGTCGTCAGTTTTGAGCGATCGTAGCTTTGCAGTCCACTTTGCAGGCTCCCAGTACGCCACACGAGAATCGTTTAAGCCCGCTGTAATCAAGACGTTAGGATACGCTTTCGCTTCAACGTTGTCATAGGGCGAGTAAGACTTCATGTAGTCGTAGAAGGTGAGATCGTTTGGATCGCCCCATTCTTCCCGCTCAATGACGGAAAGCGGTAGATGATCGTCCAAAATGGTGGTCACAACATCGACAAAGGGTACGTGCGCGACAACGGCTTTGCAGAGGTCGGGACGCAGATTCATGACTACGCCCATTAGCAGCCCACCTGCGCTACCGCCCAAAATCGCCAGATGCTCAGCCGCAGTCCAGCCTTGAGCGATCAAATGCTCACCGCAGGCGATGAAGTCTGTGAACGTGTTTTTTTTGTTGAGAAATTTACCGTCTTCGTACCATTGACGACCCATTTCAGACCCGCCGCGAATGTGAGCGATCGCCACCACCACGCCCCGTTCCAGCAACGATAGTCGTGTAGACGAAAAGGTTGCCGGGTAGCTGAAGCCATAGGAACCGTAGCCCGTAAGCAACAAAGGATTCTTGCCGTCTTTTGCCATCCCTTTTTTGTACACGATCGAAATCGGCACCTGACTACCATCGGTCGCGGTTGCCATGAGGCGTTCGCTGGTGTACTGAGTGCGATCGTACCCACCCAAGACAGGCGTTTCTTTCTTCAGTTCGCGTACTTGCGTTTCCAGGTTGTAATCGAAGACCGATCGAGGTGTCACCAGCGAGGCGTAATTGAAGCGCAGCGTGTCGGTATCAAACTCTGGATTGCTGCCTTCATCTACGTCGTAGGTTGGATCGGGAAAATCGATGTAGTGCTCCTCTCCGTTGGCAAATTGACGCACACGAACGGTTGGCAGCCCTGCCTCACGCTCATAAATCACCAGATGCTTCGCAAAGGCACTCACGCCTTCAAGCAGCACTGCATCGCGATGAGGAATCACCAGTCGCCAATGATCTTTCGTAGGAGCCGTCACGGGTGTCTGCATCAGCTTAAAGTTAAGCGCCTCATCGTTCGTCACGATGTAGAACGAATCGCTGTGATGCTCAACCTGATACTCAACGCCCGACGATCGCGGCTGAATGACCTGAAACTTCCCCTCTGGCTGGTTAGCATCCAGGTAGTGGATTTCGGACGTAATTTTGCTTTGTAGCTCCAGCAAAATGTAAGCGTCACTGCGAGTTTTGCCCACACTCAAATAGTAAGAGTCATCGGCTTCGTGATAGACCAATTCATCATCGCTGACGGCGCTTCCCAACTGATGACGCAGGAGTTTGAAGGGTCGATTTGCCTCATCAACTAGCGTATAAAACACGGTTTGATTGTCATTGCCCCAGGCAAACCCATAGCCCGTTTCGAGAATGGTTTCAGGATAGAGTTGCCCTGTCGTTAGGTTTAGGAACAGCAGGGTGTAGCGCTCTGAACCGCTTGTATCAACTGCATACGCCAGAATTTGATGATTGGGACTCACCGCCAGTAGCCCCAAATCAAAGAAGTCATAGCCTTCCGCTAACGTATTCTGGTCGAGGAGCAGCTCTTCTGGCGCGTCCAAAGCACCTGCTTTGCGGCAATAGATGGGGTAGGCTTTCCCGGTCTCTGTGCGCGCATAGTAGTAGTAATCGCCTTTGCGGTACGGCACCGAAAGATCGGTTTCCTGAATGCGGGCGAGTATTTCGTCGTATAACGTAGTTTGCAGCGCTTCTGTGTGCGCCATCATGGCTTCGGTGTAATCATTCTCGGCGTTGAGATAGGCGATCGTGTTGGGGTCGTCGCGGTGCCTCAGCCAAAAATAAGGATCAACGCGATCGTCTCCGTGTAGTGACAGGACTTGCGACTGCTGAGCGGCGATCGGGGGTAAGGCAATTGGAGACACAAGGTGGTTTTGATCCATCGTTCAGTTGATTCAGTGCTGGTGAAGTGACGGGTGATGCAGTGCAAAGCGGGGGAGAACTACAAACAGCACCCCTGCGTCTGGGTTCAAAGTTTAGACCTATAAGTAAATTAAATAGTAATTTTTACTTATTGCAGGACTCAAAGCGTCATATTTTGATCAATGTGGCTCAAAAAGTACCTTAAGATTATCGTAAGAATTAAGCTGAAACCCAAAAGCTAATCACCAATTAACCAGGAGGACTGTCTATGGCGCTCGTACCACTGCGGCTGCTGCTTGACCACGCAGCAGAGAATGGCTACGGCATCCCTGCCTATAACGTTAATAATATGGAGCAGATTCGTGCAATCATGAACGCTGCCGACGAAACTGATAGCCCTGTAATCTTGCAAGCGTCTCGTGGTGCGCGCACCTACGCTGGCGAGAACTTCCTGCGTCATCTTATTTTGGCTGCGATCGAAACCTATCCTCACATCCCTATTGTGATGCACCAGGATCACGGTAACGCGCCATCCACCTGCTACTCCGCCATGAAGAACGGGTTCAGCAGCGTGATGATGGATGGTTCTCTAGAAGCCGATGCTAAAACGCCCGCCAGCTTCGAGTATAACGTCAGCACCACCCGCGAAGTGGTGAAGGTGGCTCACTCGATCGGCGTGAGCGTTGAAGGCGAACTGGGTTGCTTGGGTTCCCTCGAAACCGGTCAAGGCGAAGCTGAAGATGGTCACGGGGCTGAAGGCGTTTTGTCGCACGACCAATTGTTGACCGACCCCGACGAAGCCGTTGAATTTGTAGAGCAAACTCAGGTTGACGCTCTAGCGCTGGCGATCGGCACCAGTCACGGTGCGTACAAGTTCACCCGCAAGCCAACGGGCGAAATCCTCGCTATTAGCCGCATCGAAGAAATCCACCGTCGCCTGCCCAATACCCACCTGGTGATGCACGGGTCTTCTTCTGTGCCCGAAGACCTGATCGCCATCATCAATCAGTACGGTGGTGACATTCCTGAGACCTACGGTGTGCCCGTTGAGGAAATCCAAAAAGGCATCAAGAGCGGTGTGCGGAAGATTAACATTGACACCGACAACCGTTTGGCAATCACTGCTGCGGTACGGGAAGCGTTGGCATCGAACCCCAAGGAATTTGATCCCCGTCACTTCCTGAAGCCTTCGATCAAGTACATGCAGAAGATTTGCGGCGATCGCTACCAGCAGTTTGGCACCGCAGGCAACGCCAGCAAAATCAAGCAAATTGGCTTGGATGAGTACGCCGCTAAATACTCCAAGGGCGAACTTGCAGCCGTAACGAAGAAGGCTGTAAGTGTGTAAACACTCTGCTTAAGTTTTGCTTTCAGCACAACCGGGTAGCTCCACTGCTACTCGGTTTTTTGTTTATTTAAAGGACTGGTTTATGATGAGAGAAACAAGCACAACTTTTGGTCATGGTGACGCTTAATGCACGTAATTTGTCCAGAGGCGATGTTCACCGCCTGCTCAACTTTCAGCCAATTTACAATGGTTCATTCACACCTTTATTAGTACTGCAACCACTTACAGAAACAGCGCAGCAAGCGCTATTGCAGATTCAACACGAATTTAGAAACTATTGGGCTGAAGGTAAAGTTTCAGAAGGTCAAATCCGTTTTTTAGCCGTCGCACCACTCTTGAGATTGGCTGGCTTTAATCAGCCACCGATCCACTTAGTGATTAAGGAAGAGATTGCGCGTCTTTACATTGAAGATGAAGACACGTTTATCACTGGACGCTTAGATATTCTTGCTGTTAATCAAGAACGGCGAACGACAAGCCGGACAAACTTATGGATCTTGGTTGTCGAAAGTAAAAATAGTGATGCGTCTGAGTCCGTTGGTATTGCACAGCTATTGACGTATGCGTTTTCTAGTTTAGAAACGCAAGAAACCGTTTGGGGATTAGTCACAAATGGCTCGACTTATCAGGTTTTTTACATCAGCCGGGGGGAACCCAATACCTACCAAATCATGCCGTTACTGAATTTTTTAGAAGACGATCGTGCCAACCAACTCTTTCAAGTCTTGACCGCGATCGGACAATTAGAGTTTTGATCTTTGAATTTGGTCATGAAAACTGGCGCAGGTTGAGAAACAGGTATCAAGCTCTAGGCGCTAAAAACGGCAAAATTAAGTGAGCTAGTTCAGCAGCGTATTTTTGCGGCAGGGCGTGGTCAGCATTGGGAATGATGGCTAATTGGGCATGAGGAATTTCGTTGGCATAGGTTTGTGAGTGCCACAGGGGAATCGTTTCGTCACGATCGCCCGTGATCACCAACGTGGGCACGCTCAGGCGATGAATCTCTTTTTCGACGGTATCGATCGCGTCTTCGGGTCGCAGGCGATCGAGCAAAAAGGAACAGGCAGCAGGTTGTGCCATCAACTCTCGCCGAAACCAGGCAATTTGTTCGACTGCCGGACGCTGACCAATCAGTGAGGCGATCGGTTTTGCCACCTTAAGCGCCCAAGCAATGGCTGGAGTTTGCCACAACAGCGGTCGCAAGTGATCATACCGTCCGCAGAAGCTGTCGTCTCGAATGCCAGCCGGAGCCGCCAACAGCAACCCTTTGACAGCTTCTGGATACGCCAGCGCGTAAGCTGCCCCTACCCACCCACCAAACGAGTGCCCCAAAATGTAACAAGACTCAATGTCAAGTGCTGCCAGTACCTGATGGACAAAGGCAACTTCTTGAGCAATGTCGTAACGGATGGGCGGCTTAGCAGAATCTCCGAAGCCTAACAAATCCAGACCAATACAACGGACACGATTGCCCAGTTGTTCCATTAGAGGTCGCCAGTTAGTTGCATCGCCTAGAAAGCCGTGCAGCATTAATAACGGAGTCCCGTCTCCCTGCTCTAGATAAGCAGCCGTGTGGGAGTTTTGCTCGGATACTAGATCCGATCGCACGTTAAGAAACTGCTTTGCGCTCAATTACGTCCGCACCATGAGATATTGACCATTCCCATTATATTCACCCTCGCACGTCGCAAAAATCGTTCCCAGCAGCATCAAATAGAAGCGCCAAATGCGCCGAAACTTAGCATAGTCCATACTATAATTTAAATGTTGGATACTGCCCTGATGGTCATCAAAACGGTGTAACCAATCGGTCATCGTTTTGTGATAGTTCATGCCGTTGATATACCATTTATCGATCGTTTTGAGGTCTCGATCGTAGGTTGGGATCGCATCATAATGCCAGTAACGACCATTTGGAAAGATGTACTTATGCGTAAAACCAGATGACATGTTGTTGGGAATGCGAGCGGTAATGATGTGAATAAAAACTCTGCCATCACCCTTTAGAAGCGATGCCAGTTTTTGGAAAGCATTCGTGAGATTACCAACATGACAAAAAACACCAATTGAGAGAATTCTGTCGAATTTTTCTGCAAATTCAGCTTCGTTCAAATCGCCTTCATAAAGTGTAAAGCGACCAGAACTTAAATAACTCTTAGGGTCTTGCATTTTATGGCGAATGTACTCACACTGTTCATGGCTCAAGTTTAACCCAGTAAAACGTACATTGGGAAACTTAGAAAGAATGTAGTTAGGTACGCAACCCCAGCCACAGCCAAAATCCAAAATGTGATCGCCATCGTTTATTTCTAGCCGCTCAATGACCTGATCAATCATGTGCTTTTGGGATGTTTCTAAATCAACCGCACCGCGCTCCCATAAACCCATGCTGTACTTGGGATAAATGACATCCCAATCGCCCAACATTCGGTTCAGCATTGCTTGTGGCAAATCGTATTGAACCTTCATCAGTTCGCGCGACCCTTCAGCAATCTGATCGGTTTCGTCTAAGACCCATTCGTAGGGAGCCAGCAGACCAGGAAAGTGTTGAAATAACAGCGGCATGGAGGCATTGATCAGCGATCGAAAAACTGGATCTGGTACTTCTAGACCATTTACGTAGGCTTCTGCCACTGCCATTTGAGTGGCGTTAAGCACTCTAGCTGACCCTCGCGTTGTTTTGTAAGTGAACGACATTTTACGATCGCTATCGCTCGCAGTGGGCAAATGCTTTTGAATCTTTAAAGGTGTGTTTGCAGAGGTCATTTTGGCTTCTCTCCACTTGAATTATTGGTTAGTTAGTCACTTATACAGTTCACTCAGGCAGTCCATTCTGGGGAAACGAATCAAGACAACAGGTAAGGAACGTTCTGATGCTTGTGTTGCAATTGATTGAATTGTATGAAGGCGATGAGAAGCAACCATTCTAATCATGTTGGAATGGTTGCTTCCGCTAAACACTACTGGAACGTCTCAAAAGCATATTTCATCTTTTGCGAAATTATAGTTGCTTTGAAGGATGACGCAACCGCAGCAAGCTTTAGATTGCTGTCTCTACCCTAGTTTTAGTCGCTAAGTCTTGATGATTCCGGTCTTTAGCACGATTGATAAGTTCTGTTTCAGACGGCACTCTAACTCTTGATGCTAGATTAAAAGACTCTAGCAGTTTGATCAACCCAAACGTCGGATCTGGCAAGTAGGCAACCTGACCACCTCGCAATGTGATACCGTGTCGGGCTGATGATTGAAAGGCATGATGTAGATTATGCCAGCCTTCACCCAGAGTTAGAACAGCGACGAACCAATTGTTGCGACTGTAATCGTTGGTGCGAAAGGGTTGTTCACCGGCAATATGGGTCAGTGAATTAACCGTCGCAACGCCATGAAAGAGAAGAGTTGTGCTGAGGAAAAAAGCAGCAAGATAGTCTACTCCACCCATGAAATAGGAGATTGCACCAAGTGCAATGGTGGGAATAAAGTGCAAGCGATCGATCAGCTTCAAAACGACATCATTTTCAACATCAGCGGGTAATTTTTCAGGTAGAAACTGTGAAGAGAGCAGCCATCCAGCTTGAGACCACCAAAAGCCTTTGATCCCCTTGAACGGTCGAGAGGGCGAATGCGGGTCGTGAGCCTGATCGGAAAATTGATGATGCGCTACGTGGTGAGCTTTCCACCAACTGGGTCCCATTTGTCCAGCCGCAGCCGCGACGATGCTGCCAAGCCATAGCACTGGCGCTGGCGCTTGGTAGCTTCTGTGGGTTAGCAATCGGTGGTAAATGCCAGTAGTGGCAAACATACGGATGACATAAAGTGATAGTGCCCAGGCGATCGCCCCCCAAGATAAGCCAGTGAAAATCACGAGTAGTGCGCCAACGTGACTCACCACGATTAACGTAGGACCAATGATGTAAGAAATTACGGTGAGTTGAGAGTACGGCTTCATTGAGCGTTTAGTTTCCTTAAGCTGCGGGCTAGAAATGCAAAATCTAAAGTCTGCATTTAACCATTATGTCTGCCCGTATCTCGGTGCACAGTGGCGCAAAAAAAGTCAAACTAGAAATAGTAGGAGACCACTGCTACCGTGAGCTTAATTCTCCATTCACTAATTTTTGGCAGTAACGGGTACGAAGTTTAGTTCGACCATCCCTATGATTGAAATCCTGGCTGCGCTTTCTGCCTCCGCAGCAGCAGGGATGCGTATTGCGCTTCCGCTGCTGCTGATTGGCTTGCTGTATGGAGGTAGCTTATGGTCGCGTGTACCACTGCTATCAAACATCTCACCACCCGTCGTTTTGGGTGTGCTAGTGAGCTGGTCTTTAGTGGAAATTTTTGCCTCTAAAGATCGATTGGGGCAACGATCGCTGCACCTGATTCAACTCCTTTTTAGCCCACTCGTCGGCGCAATTATGGGCATGGCAGTCGCACAGGCAGCAGGCATTCCCACATGGCTAGTTTGGCTCTTAGGGGGTATCGGTGGGTTGGTGGCGCTGGTGCTGCAACTCGTTCAAGTGGGCTGGTTCTATCGTTTAAAGCAGATCCCCCTTTGGGTGGTCTTCGCGCAGGATGCACTTTGCTTTGTGCTGGTGTTGTTTGCGCTGGATGCCCCGCGACAGGGTGGTTTGATTGCGCTACTGCTACTATGGCTGGCAATTCGCACGTCTAAAGAGTGGCGGCGTTGGTATTTGGAGCAGATAGGAGCGGGCGATCGCCACAACCCAAGACGACAGAAGCAAGATCCAGACTGAGCAAGGGGGAAAAGGGAAGTTTTGAGTTTTGAGTTTTGCGCCGCTAAGCCAGAGAGTTTTGAGTTGCCCCCTCTGCTGCCTCTACCCCCTCTGCTTCTGACTCCTGACCGTTTAGCCTTTAGCCTTCGCCCTCAGAACTCAAGCACAAAATCCAGGATGTGTGTTCTGTCCCAAAACGAACGTCCTAAATAGATGCCTGGTGCAACTTCTCGAATTTCGTCGCGGATTTTTTGCGCGATAAATGAGGTTTTGGCATAATCCAGCACGATCGCCGCTTTGCCATCAATCCAGCTCGTACCTGGGTAAACCTCAGCTTTGACTAGCTCCAAACCAAAGGGCAGTACTTTGTTCAGCAAGAACCCCTCTTGATGAAAGACTTTTCCTTGCCAAACCAGCAACGTGGCAACAGACGCAAGCCCGTGGCTCAAGCCAGAGCCAGGAGCCAGAATGAGGGTTCCCTTGCTGTCACCGTTGGGCAACTGACCCGCCGTACCTTGACGATAGAGCGAGTCTAGTTCGACTGCCGTGGTCGCCAGCAAAGCCGCTGTTGTGATCGACATTTTGGTTTCCTGAGCGATGTGAAGAGATGAAGCCATTCACTCTGAATTTAGCGCTGTTCGCTAGGCGCTGACCGCTCACTCGAATGCACAATTTCTTGCGCACGCGCTACGATCGCCGCACCAGCGAGTCGCCCGACTCCACATCAAACCAATGTATTTCGTCAGGCGGAATGGTGAATGCCAGTTCGCGGTTTAACCAAAGCTCTGGCGGCAACAGCGATCGCAGGACGATGGGATCACCTTGCGCGTTGGGCACTTTGAAGCTCACCAGGTTATGCATACCCAGGTTTTCGACGAGAAAAACCTTACCTTTTAGCGTTGCCGCGTTATCTGTTTCAGCGCGGTGGAGATGTTCTGGACGCACCCCAAACACGATTTGGGGTGGCACAGTCGGCAAGTCGGGAAGCCGAAGTTTGCAGTCTCCTAACAGCGCATCATTGCCCTGACAGGGAAGCGTCAGCAGATTCATTTGCGGACTGCCCACAAAGCCAGCCACAAACTGATTGGCGGGACGATCGTAAATTCGCTCTGGGGCATCTAGCTGTTGCAAATACCCATTGTTCAACACGGCAACCTGTGTCGAGAGCGTCATGGCTTCAGTTTGGTCATGAGTAACATAGACTACAGGAGCCTTCTGCGTTGAGAAAATCTGCTTCAGGTCGGCGCGGACATGTTCCCGTAGGAGCGCATCCAGGTTGCTCAGCGGTTCGTCCAGCAAAAACACATCCGATCGCCGTACCAGCGCCCGACCCACTGCAACTCGCTGCCGCTGCCCGCCTGAAAGTTGCCCTGGTTTGCGCTGCATCAGGTCATCTAACCCTAAGATGTGCGAGACTTCCGCAATCCGCTTCTCAATTTCATCCGTTGGCACCTTTTTCAGCTTTAACCCAGCACGCAGGTTTTCGCGCACGTTCAGGTGTGGATAGAGGGCATAGCTTTGGAACACCATCGCAATGTTGCGATCGCCCGGTCGCTTAAAGGTGACATCGCGATCGCCAATCAATACCTGTCCTCGCGTGGGCTGTTCTAAACCCGCAATCATGCGTAAAATCGTCGATTTCCCACAGCCAGACGGACCCAGTAAACTTAGCACATCGCCATCCTCAACCGAGAGGCTAATGTCTTTCACGGGAATGACTTTGGGAGTGAATGTTTTGTTGAGATTTTTGAGTTCAAGTCGAGACATGGGAGGAAAGTATAAAGGATGAAGTATGAAGGATAAAATGCTTTTAGCCTTTAGCTTTTAGCCTTTTACAGCGCCTGCGGTCAAGCCTTGTACGATCTGGCGTTGGAAGAAGAGAACGAGGATAACGAGGGGAATAGTGCCAATGACGGTAGCAGCAGCGATCGGACCATAGGGAATTTCAAAGACAGATGAGCCACCGATCTGGGCAGAAGCAACCGGGATCGTTTTCATGCTTTCTTCGGTGAGAAAGGTAAGGGCAAAAATGTACTCGTTCCACGCAAAGATGAAGGTGAGAATACCGGTCGTGACGAGAGCTGGTAAGGTAAGCGGCATCACAATCTGAATCAGCATTTGCCAGATTGAATACCCATCCACTTTGGCAGCATCTTCGAGATCTTTGGGTAGCTGCTCAAAAAAGCTCCGCATGACCAGGATCGTTAGAGGCAAATTGATCGCAGTGTAGGGAATAATCAACGCCAGATAGTTATTGCCTAAATGGAAAAACTGCACGATTTCGAGCAATCCTTGCAGCAGCAAAATGCCAGGAAAGAGGGTAATGAGTAAAATTGCCGCCTGAGCAATTTGACCGCCAAACGGACGCAAACGAGCGAGTGCATAAGCAGCAGGAGACCCAATGGTTAGACAAGCGATCGTCGAAATCAAAGACACGATAGCGCTGTTCAAGATGTAGCGCATAAACGGGCGACGGCTAAACAATTCAATGTAGTGATTGAGCGTCAACCGAGTGGGGAAATAAACGTTAGGAACTGCCGCAATATCTTCATTTACTTTAAATGACGTTAATACCTGCCAAAGCATGGGAGCCAAACAGAAAATAGCGATCGCCACGACCGCCATCCAAAACAGGATTTTGCCGACAGAAAGCGACTGCCTCCTATCAGGTACACGAGTTTTAGTAGTTCGATTAGAATCAATCGTCGCTGCCATCAGGTTTTCCTTAAGTTTTTAGTGGTTGGTTGTTAGCTATTAGTTGTTACTTTAGTTTTAGCTGTTAGGCGATGTGTAATTTATACATGGCTGAGTGGTAATTACTGGCAGTAGCAGCATGATTTACTAAATACTAAAAACTAACCACTAAAAACTTCTCACGCTGCTGTTCTGGATCGCGATCGTCGAATCAACACGCTACCAACAATTACTGCAACCACAAGTAGCAAAAATGTAATCACAATCAAGGCTGATGCGTAGCCAAAATCGAGATACCGCATAGCATTAGAGTAAATATAGAGCGATACCACTTCGGTTGAACCACCGGGACCACCACCCGTCATCACTTGAATCAGATCAAAAATGCCAAACGCCTGGGCAAAGCGAAACAGCATCGCAATGATGATTTGTGGTAGTAGTAGGGGCACCGTAATCTGCCAGAAACTCTGCCAGGGCGTTGCACCTTCTAGCGAATAGGCTTCGTACAGGTCGCCAGGGATGGATTGCAGTCCTGCCAGTAATAGCAGACTAATGAAGGGTGTCGTTTTCCAAACGTCTGCGAAAATGACGGCGATCGTGGCGGTCAATGGCTCACCCAACCAGTTAATGCCAGTGGTGATTAGCCCCAAATTCCGCAAAATGTCATTGGCAATGCCGTACTGATCGTTGAAAATCCACGTCCAGCCCAACCCAATCAGCGCCGTCGGCAATGCCCAGGGAATAATTGCTATCGTGCGGAGTACGTTACGTCCCCGAAAGGGCTGGTTTAGCACCAGCGCAATGCCCATGCCCAAAATTAGTTCCACGACGACCGAAATGACTGTGAAGCGGGTTGTCACTCCAAGCGTTTGCCAAAAGTGCCCGTCGCCTAGAATCCGTGTGTAGTTACTGAGTCCGGTAAAGACTGGCTTTAGTTCTGTACCTAAGTTTTCTGCAAAAAAGCCCAACCAGATCGATCGCGCAACGGGATACGCAAACACGCACAAGAGAACCGCGATCGACGGTAAGAGTAAGTACAGCCCGACTCGCTGTTCTCGTGACTGAATGGTGGTACCTTTGGGCGTTTGCATGAGGGGTGAACGGTCGGTGGATAGAAGGTGGGAGGGAATGCAGGAGCCAGGAGTCAGAATCCAGGAGCAAAAGGATAGGGCTAAAGAATGAAAGGTTAGTCGGTACGTGGAAGATAAAAGGCAAAAGGGCAGTCAGTAGTCAAAATCAATTCAAAATCTCTAGCGAAACGGCGCAACGCGCAATTCAAAACTCTCCCCTCACACCTCACACCTCTCTCCTCACCCCTCTCCCCTCACCCCTCACCTCTTCCTTCCCGCTGCCAAAAGCCGTCGTGTCTCACCCGCAGCATCTTTCATGGCTTGTTCTGGCGCTTGCTGATTGGTCAAGGCGGCGCTGAGATAGCGTTGGAGAATGTCTGAAGCTTGGGCATATTGGGCGATCGACGGGCGTAGTACTGCTTGATCCACGATTTTAAGCAGTTGGGGATAGTGGCTGTATTTAGCAACAATTTCTGGATCGTTAAAGAGATTACGACGACTGGGCACATAGCCCGATTCCAGGATGTATGCTTTTTGGGGCGCTTGGCTGGTGAGAAACTTCACTGCCTTCAGCGCTTCTTGGGGATGTCGCGTTGTTTTGGCGATACCGACACCCCAACCTCCCAAGCACGAACCACCTACGGGTTGACCGGGTGCTGGCACCATCGGCATAATGCCAACCTTGCCTTTGATGCGCGAGTCGTCTTTATTGACCAACTCCCAGGCATAGGGCCAGTTGCGCAGAAAGACGGCATCGCCCGCTTGAAAGATGCGTCGTGTATCTTCTTCCACGTAGGTGGTCACACCAGGCGGTGAAATGCCTTGCGCGATCGTCTGCCGCAAAAATTCAGCGGCGCGGACTGCTTCTGGGCGATCGAGACCCACATCTAGAGATTGAGGATCAATCCAAAAACCGCCAAAACCTTTCAGCACTTCCACAAACATGGTGACCAAGCCCTCATACTGACGACCCTGCCACAAATAGCCCCAGCGAGCCGCCTTCTTGTCTTGCAACGTCTTGGAGATGCTCATGATGTCGTCCAGCGTTTTGGGCGGCTGTAACCCGGCGTTTGCGATCAGGTCTTTGCGGTAGTAGAGCACGCCTGCATCCGATCGCACGGGCATTCGGTAAAGCCGACCTTCGTAGCGACCACTTTCCACTGCTTGCGGCGAAAACCCAGCTAAATCCTGTGCCGAAACCTGATCCGTGAGGTCGAGCAACCAGCCAGCCGCCGCAAATTTGGGTGTCCAGACCACATCCATGTTGATGAGGTCATAGGGAGAATTGCCCAGCAGAAACGAAGTGGTGTAAAGATCTTCGTTGGTGTTCGCCGAGTTGGGTCCCTCGTCGAGCTGGATGCGAATACCTGGATTTTGCGCTTCAAACGCTTTCACCAACACTTTGTAAGGGGGAATGTCGGGAGCCAGCATTAGCAGCCGCAGGGTTACAGGCTGTTGTGACAGCACAACGGGGATGACAACCAGCAATGCACTCAGCACCGTCAACACAAGCCAGCTACCAACCCGAAAGCGTCGCGATTGGTGCCAACGTTGAGTGAAAAACTGTCTGAGCGATCGCGTCACATTCATAGAAAGAAGCCCAAATTTGGACTGTCAATAATGATTAAGGAATGTTGTCAAATGAAACAATCATGCCCTGCTAAGAACTCCAACTGCCTCACTCTGCTTCGGTCATCCAATCAATTAAGCAAAAGGCGTTAGAAAAGGCGTTAGCAATAGAACACCGTTTGCAAAACGCCGATGAACACATCATCATTGCGATCGTCGTGATTGGGTGCCGTCAGCCAAATAATACCAGGCGTAACGGCAATATCGTCACTTAACCGGAAGCGGTAGAAGTCTTCTAGTGTTCTGTCAAGAATTTTTTGACGGATTGAAGACCCTCAAAACACACACCTTCAAATTTTCCCAGCTTTGGTTTACCCGTCAAATTTGAGTTGACGGACTAAAAGGTGGAGAGAGGTATCGCGATCGGCTTGTCCACCATTCACACCGTTGGTCAGACTGGTCAACTTTGGCTCATCCCCCTAAAATGCCTCCCAAGTCACCTTTTCTGCCCAGATCTGGAAACGCTAGCCCCACCATCCAGTTCCACACGTCGCCATCACGCCTGCCAATGTAGCGCTGCTGAGCATAGCATAGCCAACCAGAGCAGCAGTGAGTTTAAGTTGATATTCCCTGAGAAGCCAAAGGCGTTGGTACTCAAAGCCGTACCAAAGTTGCTATTTGCTAGATTGCTGCCTGTAGCGCCCAGGCTAGAGGAAATATCGGGTTGTATTTTGCTGGGAAACGGGCTGTAAGCATTGATGTCGGTAACCCCAATTTTGCTGGGCGGGCTTAAGTTAATGACTAGCTGTGCCGGAGCACCATACTGACCGTTGAACAACCCATTTTTAGCACTGCCATCGCTCTGTGCAGCGGCATTTTTCAGACCTAGCCCAAGTTTCCCTGGCTGAAATTGACAAGGATTCACCATGCGGTGAATGTAGTTTATTGAATGAATTGTTGTGCTAAAAACCAGTTAGTCAGGTCAAATTGCGATCGCCAACTTCAATGTCTGATCACTCTATGTTATTGCGCCTTTAGGTAGATGTAAGTTTAGCCATGCTCTATCTTTGCTCAACGCTAAAGGTGAGCAGAAACACGCTGCGTATGCTCAATGGCTATCACTTTGGCAGCAGGACAAAGAACTTTCACAACAATTTCTAAAAATTGTCAAATTATGTAAATTATTCGTTATATTAATTGACATAACGCAACAGATGAGCACATCACGCCATCCCTACCGATAGGTTCACAATGTGTACTCCTATCGGGTCATGAGTGACCTTGGACTGTACTTTCAGTTAAAGGTTACGAATCCTCGCACGCTCTCATTGCACACAGACGTTAATGTCTAAGGAAATTAGTATGTCTCACTTCAATACCCTACGTAGCAAACTGACTGATATTGAAAGTCTGAAAGCCTCTCTCCGTCATCTGGGGTTCGTCGTTCAAACCAACGCAACGGTGCGTGGTTCTGATTGCCAATCAGTGCGGGCTGACCTTGTTGCTGTGCTTGAGGGTGACTACGATTTAGGCTGGTCTCGTCATGTGGATGGCTCGCTTGACCTTGTAGCTGACCTCTGGGGCGTGGCTAAAAAGCACAATATGGCTACCTTACTCAGCTCGATCAATCAGCACTATGCCGTCTATCAGACGCTGGCAGCCGTGCAACGCCCTGGCTTGCAGACTGCCAGTGTCAAGCTCGTTGTGCAACCGTAGTTTTCGCACTTTCCCCATTAGGCTTTGGCGCTCTGTATAGCAACGAGCGTCAAAACTGTCGTTTGCTTATTCATGCCTTAGCTAAGGCTTCGCCTGCAAACCATTCACCGCCCCCATATCATGGTTACTAATATCAACGACAGGGATGACTACGAAGCCATCAATCCCAGTTCGTTTACAAAAGCTGCTTTCTCTGTAACGAAACTCCGAAACTGGGTTTGGAGTTTTGGCATCCTCTGTTGGCTGTTTAGCATCATCGGTCAAGGCTTTGTATCGCTCGCAGATAGCGTTTTGTCAGCGCTCGATCTGATCCACTTAGGCGTAGTTTCCCTACTCTTTGTTGGCTGGCTTTATCTACGACCAGAAGCGCCTTTAGCCTCCGAAAGTTTGCAAGCTAAGGGCATCAGTACACTCAAGTATTACAAACTAGATTCAATAGTGCCGCCATACGAAGGCTATCTTGACGAAACTGAGAGCAGAATGCAGCAGTTAGAAAAATACCACCTGATTAGTCAGGCACATATTCTACCAATGCCTTATCTGTGTCAGATTTACCATCTGTTGAATTTAAGGCATCTAGAATCGGTACACGGTTTCAGTCTTAGCGGCTTGAAAATTGTCAATGTGAGTCAACTTGAAGCGACTGCGATCGGCGGAGCCATTAAGTTTCAAACTGTCTTAAATTCGCCGTTCAATCTGCTTAGAATTTGGAGACAGCCTGTTGTGGAAGCCGAGTTGATTCTGCACACCCCTTACACCGTTGAACTGAGTATTCCGATCTATGGCGGCAAGCGTATCACTGTGATCTTCAACGTGCTGCCCCTCAGTCATAATGAACACAAATTATTCATTGATATCTACAGTAATGTGGTGTTCCCAAAGCTGCTACTGCAAATGCTTCTACACTTTGCGTCAAGCTTAACCCTGCTGGAGGATCTGCCCTATCTCCATAAGTTAGCGAAGGGCAAGATCCACCGTCCAGGTAAGGCTGGCAAAGGTTCTCAGCTCAAAACCACGCAGCTTTTTGAGCGCTTTACTGATTTATATGGGTCTAGCTTAGAGCCGTCTCAGTTCGCCGGAGCGGTAGAACTACGACCAGCCTAAGCGATCGGAGTGGCGGTCTAACCTCACTCACACAACTTGCTCAACTGACGTGCTCACGTGCACTCGATGAACTCTCTGTCAGTACCCTACTATGTTCGCAACTTTCCTTCAGGTTGTACCATCGCTTGCAAGCTTTAGTTTCGTGGCTTGCCTTTGGCTGCTTCTATTGAGTTTCCTCTGGTCGCTCTGGAGTGCTTTCCAGCAGGGTTGGGCAAAGCTTCAACGCTTGCATCAAGTTCCGTGCAGTGGCTGCACCTTTTTTACAGGCGAATACAATCTCAAATGTACGGTTCATCCCTGTAAAGCACTGCATGAAGAAGCCATTGATTGTCCAGATTACAAATCTGCACCGCTTCAAAGAGCAGGCTAATCTGGCGTAACGGTGAAGTGAAATTTGCAACGCTGATTTCTGTCCCCAGAGGTTGCCTGATGAGTCGCACAGCTCATTTGTTGATGCTACGCTCTAAAATGGCGCAGTTAATCTGTGCCAGGGATGCCGGGTTAAGCGACTAACCCAGCCCGTAAGCCTCGCATAGCCGCTTGAGTGCGATGCGGTTCTACCCCTCAGTGTGCAGCGTGCGATCGCAAACGGGCACACCACAGGACGATTCAGGCAGGCGGTTTACTAACGTCCCTACAGGATGGGAACAACCGATCTGGAACGTCATCACCGAGAAGCACGAGCTTGCAGGCAGCAAACAGGAACTTTTCAGTTGGCATACCTGTCTCTTATACACATCTGACGCTGCCGACGAATA